>ENA-OPMN01000157-OPMN01000157.1-human-gut-metagenome-genome-assembly--contig:-NODE-157-length-32041-cov-6.131276_pt1 | contig 32041 bp, 32 predicted proteins | sample MGYA00241524_ERZ501745 | MGnify/ENA primary metagenome ERZ501745 (study PRJEB25962, sample SAMEA2042567) | human gut metagenome | biome: human gut; feature: human-associated habitat; material: faeces...
CTCAATGACGGCCTGCGCCGGGGTGAGCGCAGCCAGCTCGCCTCGTATATATTCTATCATATCGTTGTTTGCAAACTTATTCTTATATTTAGCTAAACGCAGACGCCCCGCCTTTTATTGCCTCGCCCCTCCATTTTATTGCCCACCTCTACATATTTTTGCCACACAGCCTGCTTCCGCCTCCGTTGCCTGGGCTGCAGGTTTGACCACAGGATGTCTCCTTGCGATTGGCCCTGGCAACAATTAACTAAAGTGACCCACCTCTATTATAAATCAAAGCTTTTGTAGAACTGACAAGCATACCATGCACATCTCACCCCTAAGGTGGAGTCTATCGTTTGAGCTAAAAGAACACCAATTTGGGCACAAGGGGAATTCTCCGTGGATTGCCCCCTGCGCCCAAATAAATCAGCAAGACTTGTCTGAGCACAGGCATTTTCATGTTCAATTTAATCTTGATATAGATAACAACAGGAGTAATATACGCTCGTGTCTCCAGTATTGGTGACAAACAGAGCACGGAAAGACAGGTCAAGGACTTGTCGGAGTATGCAAAATATAAGGGTATCGAAGTCAGCAAGGTCTTTGAGGAACACATTTCTGGCGCAAAGATAGTGCAAACCGAGCGCAATGAAGTTTGCTTCAATTGCCGAGGTGCAGCCTATCTTATGTAAAGAAGAATGATGAGCGTCCAGTGTTGTGTGAGGCAATGGAATACTGCAAAGCAAACCGCATTGGGATCCAACTTGTCAGCGAACTGTCCAGATTGGAGCGTAATGCGTTTGAGGTGCTTGCCTCTGTCAAGAAACTCATTGACAGTGGCATTAACCTCTACATACAAAAGGAACAGCTTACATTATTGGATGAAAAAGGACATCCATCCCTCTTTGCTCCTATAATGATAGCCACGCTTTCGACCTGTGCGCAATTGGAGCGTGATAATATCTCATTTCGATTGCAGTCAGGAAGGAAGCGGTATATAGAGAAAGGTGGAAAACTCGGACGCAAGGTAGGCTCTGTAAAAACGGCAGAACAGATGAAAGCCGAATATAGGGAAGTAATAAGTCCGCTTCGCAAGGGATATTCCATTCGGGATGTGGCGAAGTTGTGTGGTAAAGGGGTAAGTACCGTACAACGAGTGAAGCGATTACTAAAAGTACAATCATCGCAATAATACTATTGATTTTACGTTTCTTTCAAAGAAAAGGTTGTGTGATAGTAGTTTAAAGGCTAAAAGCATTACCTTTAATGCTGTTAAATATGGTAATGTTCAAAGTCACAATTTGTGATTTTAGAAAAATGAATATAAATATGACAGATAAAATAGGAAAAAAGGAGAGCAGCGAACTGACCACAGAAAGTGACCAGTTGGTTGGTGTTGACAATATAGAGCCTCTAATAAAAATCATTAGAGGACAACAAGTTATGCTTGACCGTGACCTTGCCACACTTTATGGCGTTGAAACAAAGCGTCTTAATGAGCAAGTAAAACGTAATATTAAACGATTTCCAGAAGATTTCATGTTTCAATTGACCAAGGACGAATGTTTAAGGTCGCAAATTGCGACCTTAAACGAAGGACGCGGACAACATTTGAAATACATGCCTTACGTATTTACTGAAAACGGAGTCGCTATGCTTAGTAGTGTTTTACGTTCTGACACTGCGATTGAGGTGAATATTCGAATAATGCGAGCTTTCACTTCAATGCGTCACTTTCTACAGAACAATGCCGAAGTGTTTCAGCGTCTCTCGACAATAGAATACCATCAATTGGAAATGCAACAACACTTGCAAGAATCCGACAAGCGTATAGAAGAAGTGTTTCGCAGATTGGACGAGGGCAATGCAAAGCCGAAACAAGGTGTGTTCTACAATGGTCAAATTTATGATGCCTATACTTTCGTGTCCGACTTGATTAAGAGTGCGAAGAAACGTATTGTCCTTATCGACAACTATGTTGACGAGACTGTACTGACATTGCTCGATAAAAGAGATAATAACGTGTCTGCAATCATCTACACTCAGCAGATAAGCCGTCAGTTCCAACTCGACATAGACCGTCATAATGCTCAATATGCACCGATTGATGTTGAAACATTCCGTTTATCACATTACCGCTTCCTTTGTATAGACGATGATGTGTATCACATAGGAGCATCCATAAAGGACTTGGGCAAGAAGTGGTTTGGTTTCTCCAAGATGGAGATACTTACACCAGACGAATTGGTGGAAAGAATCCACAGGGGATAAGAAAAAATCAGAGTTTCTATTGAATATGGAAGAACTTTTCAGATATTATTTGAGGAATATTATTATTCTTCGTATCGGTACAGGCTTACGTTATCTATGGCTACGCTTTGTAAGGCATCGCAAGATTTCTTACCGAACCCTTTATGAAGGTAGTAAATCGAAAAAACAACAGAATTATCTAATTTTGATAATGAAATGTCAAATCGGGCATGGGGATGTGGCTTTATTCTTTTTGTGATATTCTTAATTATGTTTTTACGCAGATTTTTATAATAAACATACAGAAAAAAGATTATGCAACAGACATTATTTATCGTAATACTTGCCGTTGTCATTGCTTTCGCTTTGGCATATAGGTGGAAGAAAAAGACAGAAAACAAAATGGGCAATGATTTGAATGCTCTCATTGAGGCTAACGATTGGTGCGGTGTGTGTCGTATTCTACGCAAGCAACTGATTATCTGGGGAGTCTTGCTTGCGTTGTGTATAGCATTGTTAATTGTTCGAATTGTGAGTAACAGCCAATTCTATACACCGATAATTGTTTGTGCAATTTTGGCATGGAGATTCTTCAAGTTGATTCGTATTTACCGAATTTCATTTCAAAATATGAAAACGATAGAACAAGAAAAACAAGAACCACAGCTAATGCCAATTGAAGAGTTCCTTCATGGTTGCAAAATCACCCATATAGATTGTAAACCTGATAAGATAAAGCAGTTATGGTTGGATGCCTATGAGAGAGGAAAAGCGAATGGCTTTTGCCCTGTGTTATGGGAAGTAGATGATTGCTTTTACGACAGCCTTGACGAAAACTCTGAGTGGTTCGACAAGGCAAAGTTTAGTGAATGGAAATCAAGCGTATTAAGCTCCAATCCTGTTGATGGTCAAACATTCCTTCGCAACCGCTTTGAAGCGGTAAAAGAAGATTGGAATGATGAAGAAGATTGGAATGTTAAAGTTGTCGGAAATGATGAAAACCTCCCACCTATAGATGATTTCGGTATTAGTGATGAAAGCCATGTTTATCTTGTGGAAGTTCCCGTAAAAGAAGCTTGGAAAGTTTTCGCTTATATTCCAATGGGTGAATGGAATGAGTGTCCTACTGCAGAGGAGCACATGGCTGTAGCAAAATACTGGTACGAGAAATACGGAGCGGTAGTAGCCCATATCTCAAATGATATGATACAATATTATTTGCCTAAGCCTGTGACAGGTGACACGATGCCTCTTGCAGAGGAGCACATGGGGTATTGTGACGATACCATTTTCCAAGGAGAAAATCTTACATCGCTTGCAGCTGAACTAAAAAAATCGACAGTATGGTGTTTTTGGTGGGATTAGGTAAACTTATAAAACGCATTTGGAAGAAGAAAACATACAGATGGTTGTCATATGCCATTTGTATAATTACATTCTCCACGTTATATGATTATATTCACAGTATTATTACACATACCATTATTTGTATCCCAATGTGGATATGGGGTATTATTCCAGTGGTAACAATCCTCATATTCTTTGCTAAATTTGGGATTAAGAAAAAATCTATATTTCTTCACGTTGTATTGGGATGTTGCTTTGGAATAGTGGTTACTGGTGTTTTGTGTGTCTTGTTCTATACAACAAATTATTGGTTCACCTGTTCCCATACGTACCATCTTGACGCATACGTTGTTGGTAAGAGATATATTCAAAGACGTGGTGGTTATCGTAGTTGGGGACTTTCAAAATACTACGTGAACTTGAAATTTATAGACAACCAAGAAACATTTCGTCTGGATGATTCAAAAGTTTTCAAAAAAATCAATCAAGGTGATTCTGTGTGTGTCACTTTTGTTAAAGGTCTTTATGGTATAAACATTATCAAGGATATATCTCCTAAAAACAAATAATTAATGCAATATAAAACAAATGAGAGAAAAGATGCTTGCCGGAGAAATGTATTCCGCTATAGACAAAGACTTGATAAAGATGCTGAACGAGTGCAAGGATGCCTGCTGGGAGTATAACCAAATCAGACCGACCATGATTAAGGAACGCAATAATAAACTTCAACAGATTTTAGGCAAGAGCGATGACGAAACGTTCATAAACCAACCTTTCTTCTGTGATTATGGCAAACACATACGTGTAGGAAAAAGATTCTTTGCCAACTTCAACCTTGTGGTGCTCGATGAGGCTTACGTCACCATTGGCGACGACTGCTTTATCGGTCCCAACGTTAGCATATACACTGCTTGCCATAGCACCGACCCTATCGAACGAAATACACGCAATGAATGGGCACGCCCTGTTACCATCGGTAACAACGTATGGATAGGCGGCTCTACTACAATACTGCCTGGCGTAACCATTGGCGATAACGTAACAATCGGTGCCGGAAGCGTAGTAGTGAAAGATGTACCGTCGGGGGTAGTAGTGGCGGGAAGCCCTGCAATCTAGCATAGATATATACAATCTTAGGCGGAGATTACAACAAAAATATTAGAGCGATTTACTTTTTTTATTAACTTTGAACTAAATTAGTAAAAGGCAAACTATACAATAATAGTAAAAACATCGAGTATATATGAATGAAAACAGCTCAGAAGTAAACGAGCTTATTAAAGATACAGAAAAAAGGTACGGAAAGAAATTATACTCACCTATTGATTTCGAAGAATTTGTTGAAAGGCTGAATGCCTCCGGGCAGTACAACCTTTCTGTCTCTACTATGAAACGATTGTGGGGGTATGTGCCCTATGCGCATAAACCACGTCTAAGTACGCTGAACGCATTGGCCAGATATAATGGATATGCCGATTTCTATCAATACTGCAATTACAGGAACAATGACAGCAACAGCTCATCGTTCTTCAGTACCTGCCAGGTAATAGCCAGCGAAATGAAACCGGGGAAAATACTGGAAATAGGATGGCCGCCCAACCGATATTTACAGCTGAAATATCTGGGAAACAATCATTTCGTGGTAGCTGTATCGCTCAACTCAAAACTACAGAAAGGTGATGAGTTCGTAGCGTCTGTATTCGAGCTGGAACAGCCTCTGCATCTGCCCTACATAATGCGAAACGGAGAACGATTGCCGGCTTTCATAGCCGGAAGAAACGGTGGACTAACTACTCTAAATACTCCTGAAGATGATGAATGACGACGACAACTCTTCCGGCTTCTTCGATACTGAAATTGAACAGCCGGAACCTTCCGTGGCCTTCGGTCATATAGAAGAATTCTATGTTTCACCTAACGGATATACCCGCCTGTTCCGAGCCAACAGATACGGAAAGAATCTGATTCTGAAAACGCTGAAACCCGAAAATCGGGAGATGCCTTTCTACCAACAAGCCTTGCAGAAAGAATTCGCCATCGGTTATCAGTTGACACATCCGCACATCTGCTCTACAATCGGGCTTGAAGATGTGCCGGGTATTGGTACGTGCATAGTTCAGGAATATATAGACGGTATTACTCTGGCTCAATATATGCAGCAGGGTAAGCTTAACAAGCGTACTGCCCGTAAAATCATTACGGAGCTGTGCGATGCTTTGAAATATCTGCACAGCAAGCAGATTATTCACCGCGACCTGAAGCCGGACAACATCATGATTACGCACAACGGAGATAATGTGAAACTGATAGATTTCAGTCTGGCAGACAGCGACGACTCTACGGTGCTGAAAATACCGGCAGGCACACGGCGCTACACGGCTCCCGAGGCTCAGGAGAAAGGATACACGCCTACGCTACTGGCTGATATCTATTCTTTAGGAATTATTATAGGCGAGATGGGCGAAACGTTGAAAAACAAGCGATTGCTGCAAGTAGCCAGTAAGTGCACCAGCCGATTACCCGAATGCAGATTGAACTCAACCACAGCCGTAATGCAGGCCTTGACGCATACCAGCATACTGCGAATCTTAATGGTGGCAGCGTTTTTTGCATGTTGCCTCATAGCTGCCGGAGCATACTTCTATCTGCGTCAGCCCTCAGTAACAGGGCCTGACATATACCCTACCTACGGAAATATCCCCGAAAATAATGCTTGTCGCGAACTGATCAGACAAAAGGTGGCAGAACAAAAAGGAGCGTCACTCACTGAGGTAGACAGCCTAAACTTAATGCAAGGTATAGAAGCGTTGCTACAAGAAACGTTTCCCACCGCATCTATGCAGGCTACACCTGTTTACCGCAACCAGATAGCGTACTGGAGCCGTGAGGTCAGCAAGCTCATGAAGATCAGCGTAGATTAAAATCGCCTATACTTATCACGTCACCTTCGGGCAGCGGTGTCTTGTCGTTCAAGAATCTGGGCTGCCAGGTGCGCACGTGAATCTGCGGCGCATCCTTATCGCGGAAGTCCCAAAGCAAGAATAACCATCCGTCGTCTGAGTAGCGGTCGGACTTGTATTGCTGATGCAGCGTCACACCGTAAATGCCTTTCATCGATGGGTGCCTGCTGATATGAAAGTCGCTGAACTTCAACTTAATTTCTTTATTACTCTGGAATACTTTTTCCAACCGACTTAAATATTCTTTTTTAGTCTTTACCGAGAATGCTACTTGGTCTTGCAGTATTTGGTTCTCTTTGGTACGAGGGGCAACTTTAACTACATGTCCCACCACTATAAGAGCATCATCACTAAACAACTGATTCAAGAAATCTATGTCTTTAGTGGTATACGAAGTACGCAGATGTTCCACATAGTTAAGTATCATACGTCGGCTGTTGGCATCGTCTTCCTGTATATTGCTAGATAACATTTTGGAAGCCTCCTTATAGAACGGATGATTCTTTGCCACACGCTTCCAGTCGGTCTGTTCAATGTAAGCGTCATGCTTCTGGGCAGACGGTTGTACCTGCTCCTTAAGAGTCTGTACTTCATTTATCGATTTCAGGGCTACAGTATCTTTCTGTTCTTTCTGAGTAGCGAGTATACGCACAAACACTTCCGGTTTTTGACGCATGGCTTGCGGTGTAACTTTTACGCTGTCCATCCATGCTATAACACTTCCGTCCGTACGAGCCAAAGCCATGTGTCCTTCTGCTGATATCAAGCCCCCTTGTTCCGAGAAGAACAGCGGACAGCCATCCAGATTTTTTATCTTCTTTCCATTTTCATCGGTCAGCATCCAATTGTTTTCTGCTTGCAACGCCAAACGATGTTTGTTAAGTACTTCTATCTGATTATATTGGCAAGGCAGAACTTCCTGGCCATTTTTGTCTACCAATCCCACGCCGGAACGTGCGCTAACCACGGCCAGCCCCTGCTGAAAGCGTGACAGCGACAAAATGCTATCGGGCAGAGCAAAGTATACTTTACCTTTCTCGTTAAGCGCCCCACAGCCACCCGATGGGAAACGGCACGTCAAGCGTCCGTTTCCGAAAGCCGTGTCAAATGCGTACCACACATGTTTCAGGGTGGTAAGTAAATTTCCATCCGAGCCTATAACAAAGAAGCCTAATTTACCTTCGGCATCCGCCTTTCCAACCAAAGCCTTCCCTTCGCTAAAATCGGCGGCGAAATCGTAAACCGGAGGCACTACTAATTTCCCGTTTGTATCTACAAAACCGAATTTTCCTTCATCGGTACCCACTAGCGCCAGTCCTTCTGAAAAGTTATGCGCCATTACTATCCTATAGTCGGGATAATAATCGAGCATAGCCACCACGTCGCCTTGCTTGTTGATGAGGCATAAGGGACTACCTTTTTCCATTTGCGCCACGGTTACTTGGTCAAAGAAATAGCCTATCCGCAAGTATTGCCCCGACGAAACGGCGTGCGTAGGGTTGTTTACGTTATATAATCCTACGGTTCCGCCAACTTCGGGCACGATAAACATGTCGTTTATCACAGCCGACGGACAAGCTACATAAGTTCCATCAGACACCATCCGTTTGCCGGACAAATCCATCAATCCCCAACCCTTTGCGTTGGTCGACTTAAACGGAAAGCCTTCCACGCCCTCATGACTTGTATTCTCACTACAGCCTCCCAGCGTCAAGGCCGACAAACATGCAGCAGATATGATAAAGCTAAAAACAATAGTCCTCATTGATAAAAACTCCTCCTTATTCCGTCATTGCCTTTATGATGAGTTTGCCCCATGTAAGGTGTCCTCTATATATTGCCATATATTTTTTCGGTACATATACCTTAAAACGCGTTAAGTCGATGCCGGCAAAAGCGTTATCTTCGCAAACGGGAGGATAAGAAGCTCGCACATAGAGTTCTTCAAGCGAAGTTCCGTTGAATGCATAGTCACATATATAACTCATCTCACTTCCTAACGTTACTTTCTTCAAGCTACTGCATTGCGAAAAAAGTCCCTCGTCCACTCTCGACAATTTATCGGGCAGAACTATAGACTTTATCTCAGACTTAGCAAACGCATAATCGTCTATTAGAGTAACCGTCTCGGGCAAAACTATTTCGCCGATGGCACAACCCTCAAAAGTGTATTTCTTAATATGAGTCAGTGTAGCAGGAAGTGTAAGACGTTCTGCTTTAATGCAACGCGGACACCACAGTAATTCGGTTCTATCCTTATTGTAAAGCAAACCGTCTATAGTGGCGAATGTCTGGTTAACCTCACTGATTACGATTTCACTCAGAGAAGTGCATCCGGTAGAAACCGAAAGTTTATTCAGAGACAAGGGGAGCGTAACACTTTCTAATGCGGTGCAATTGCCGAAAGCGTCTTCATCTACCTGCACCGCTGATACTGGCAACACCAAATTCTTCAGTGCCGGCATATCCGAGAACATACCCGCTGTCACAACGTTTGCTTTAGTAAATCTACTGCCATCGTAAGATATACCTCCTTCTACTATGGTTGCTCCAGAGAGATTGATTTCTTCCAGTCGCCCTGCGGTGGCCGATTCGCCTATGATTCCGCATCCAGCCATACTGCGCAAGAAGCGAAAATCGTCTCCATTCATCGGAGACTGAATATTTATAGTAGTATAAGTATATCTATTCTCCTCGCCTATCACCTTACTAAGATCGCCAGCTTTAGGATAAGTCACGGCGTCATCAGTAGTAATACGGAGCTCTTCAGAATAAGAACGTCCGCGCGAATTCTCGGCAAAGGCACGTATAATGTATTCAGTATGTTTCTGCAGCGAAGGAAGCAACTCCAGAATCTCCATTTGTTCGCTACCCGGTTTAGTAGATATTTCAGAGTCTTTAGTTTCACTGGCTGCACGATAAGCGAAACCTACAGAAAAGACCTCTCCACCGCCATTGTCTGTTATAGGACAAGATACCCATAGGCTAACGGGCGAACGACCAACAAGCGACACCTCGCCAAGTTTCACCGGTCCGTCGGGCTCTGTGCTAAACCGCATTACCTCACTGCGAACCTGCTGTCTACCGTTTCCAGCCTCCAAGCAATAGTAATATTCCGTACCCGATTTAAGATCTTCAACTTGAGCCGACAGATTACTACCTTCTTTGCGAGAAGATATCTCACGCATCTCCTCTTCCGACGTTCCGAACAGAAGTCGGTATACAGATATCGTACTTTCTCCCGATAAGCGCACCCCTCCGCTCAGTTCCGCAGAATGGCGAGTCACGTTCTCGGCCTCGTTTACCCATATCTCTGGTAAGAATGAAGTTGGTTTTTCAGTATTAACGCAGGCAGTAAAGCTGCAAGCTACACACCATATTAAAAAAAGTCTATGAATTAGTTTTTTCATTTCTTTAGTCCCTTTCAGAAAAATACGCCCACTCCCAACAGGCCGTTCCAATTATTTCCGGCCATCTTTTGCACTCCGGCCTGAACATGAAGATTTCTTATTCTATACATTGCGCCAATTTCGGCAGCAAATCCTTTTACAGACAAAGGTTCATTGCGCATCCACTCTCCGTCAGAAGTTTCCCACGCCAGCAAATTTCCGCTATATCCCACGCCTTCGTAACAGTAAAAATGCGTAGAAAGCCGATGTATACCACCAGCCGTAAACATATAGACAAAAGTCGATGTCTTACCAGAATAATAAGGAGTATAACCTTCGGAAGGAATAGAACCGTCGGCAGCACATTCGCCCGAAGTAGACGGTATTTGTTTAAAGTTGGTCTGCCCGAATACGTAGAAACCGTGACATTTCATCACCGCTACACGCATACCTGGCAAGAGTTTTTCTTTTCCGGCAGAGGCTGTAAGCGTTACAGCCCACTCCCAATGCAACGTCCGCTTTCTCTTTCCTACAGATATATCAGAAGGATACAGCGAAACTTTTGCTTTTGCGAAAGACACCTTCGACGGGAAACGGCGCACCACCAACTGCTTAGCATCGTTGGCCGAAGGCGGAAGAGCGATTACTAACTCATACGTCATGCGCGACTCTAATGATTGCGGGAAACGGTAATCGCGAAGCACGCCCCATTTAGGGTGCTTAATGGTTAGCAAACGAGTACCCTTAGGCACATAAAGCCACACCTCGCCCACTTCGGAGTGACGTTTCACAATACCAAGCGGCGTAGAGAAAGCAAACTCTTCTGGAGCAACAACCTTGATAAGGGCACAAGCTTCATCATTCAGGTCGCGCACAGGTTGTATATAGGCCGAGATGTCATTGGGCAACGGGCGAAAATTGCTTACCGCAAAGTTTTGTGCCTGAACCGTCTCTCCAGCCAACCACCATACGGCGGTAAAAAGGATAATAATAGATAGTTTAATTTTACTCATAATTCCAAGAATACACAAATATACATATTTTCTCTGCACTCCTTATAAAGTTGGTTTCAAATTCTACTTTATAGCGCATTATAGCAGATGCAGAAGCTTTATCGCATCCAGGCGGTATGGTTCAAACTAGAAGTCATTACGAGCCATACCTACCAATATGATGCATTCTCTATCAGATGAGATTATACCTAACCAATTTTAATATCCACTTTTTTTCAACTTCAAATCCTTATCATATTCTTTCGTTGCGTCATTCTCAAAATGTCTGTTCAAGGCATCGGCTATAGTCTTTGCGATGGCTATACGACGTGAGTCCCACAAACAAGCACTCCAGGCAATACGCAGAACTATATTGTTCTTACAACCTTTACCTTCGCTATATCTACGAGCAAAAACATTTGGAGACGAAACGTTATGATAGCGTTGGTGATCGGAACCCATATCGAACTTTGATTCTAATTCGGCAGACAAATCTTCATAGAATGATTTATATGCCACCATATCCTGAACAATCAGATTATCTCCCTCAAATCGTTCATCGCCCTTTGCACCTCCTGCCGAGAAGTGGAATATGGTTGGATAAGCAGGCTCATTAGCACCACTTGCTACAAGCGGAGTAAGTGTCCAACTACCCTCTCGTGAAGTCATCCGTTCCAAATCTTCCATATATAACGGCAGGTTCTCCTCTTGGTTATATCTGTCTGAAAACAAAAAGTAAGAACGATACGGACGCATTTCTCCAATTTCTCGGCTAATATAGTTAAAGCCTCCTATCAAAGCCAGATAATAAGAGAAGTTACCGATACAAGCGTCGGCAAGGCTTGCTGGAGAAACAATAGTAATTTTCGAGCCTCTATCTATACAACATCCATAAGGACGATTTATCATAAAATGCTCAACAGCAAGCTTATCCTGCGGATGCTCGTCAATAGTTTGGGTTGTAGCAAGATTAATCAATCGGAAGCAATCTGAATTATCTACAGCGTCGAAAATATCATCTGTTTTCATTCCCATACGCGCCTGGATATCGCAAATTGATAAATGCTGCGGTACTACTTGAAAACCTGTTGGACGATCGAGTTTGCGTTCGAACACTTTCTTAAGCTTCCCGATGTTTTTGCCCGTTACCTCTTTGTGTAACTCGTCGTCCATAGCCTCAGAGAAACCTGCGCCTATAAGACCTGCGGGCACAGCAAAGAGCGCTATCCCTAATATTCCGATTATACTAGCTATGAATTTTCCCGCTGTTGTGATAGGTGGTTCACTGACGATAATATTTCCCATATCACCGAGATATCGGGTAAATGCCCATAATGCCGACATAAGAACATTGTCATAAACATCGGGTTGTGCAGCATTCTCATAGAAATAGAATACAAACGAGAGCATTATTGTCACAATTACCAAGACCTGCAACGAGATAAACATTTCCCTCGATTTTGACGATATGGCTTGGCATAGCAACCTGAATGAACGCATATAACGAAATATTCGCAGAAGACGAAGCACTCGCAATGACTTAAGCACCGTATATGGCAGCGGCATAAATAAAGCGATGTAAAAAGAGTACGTTGAGAGTACATCAATCAAGCCATAGAAAGTACAGCAGTAACGTACACGCCCCCAGAAGCCTTTATATTTAGGGCTTATTTCATCTGCCGCCCATATACGCAACGATACTTCAATGGTAAATGTAATGACAGTTACTATATCGATTATATGCAACACGCGCTCACAGAATGGCGAGATATTGAATGTAGAAATAAAGACCGACAAGGTGCTGATAACAATCAGTCCTATAATGGCATAATCTACAAAGTTTTCCCACTGCTTGGTGTGCAGATCGTCATCGAAAATATTGGCTAACTGCTTCTTAAACTTCTCTATTTTTGTCATATATTTCTTTAATTATAGTTTGTACAGCCTTTACCATTTCTGCCAAAGGCATTGTGGGTTTTCCCGATTTTGCAGAAGATTGTCCTTCATAAAATGGCAGATGAACGAATATCGCTCGCATTTTTTGCTCCTTACATCTGCTCAAAGCTTCGTAATAGAGTCTGTTGCAAACATACAGTCCGCACGAGTTCGAAATTTTAACTTTTACTCCCTGCTCCTCGATTTTCCCCCGCAATGCCTTGATTGGCAAATTACAAAATAGAGCAGAATCTCCACCTTCATCAATAGGCTCCTCGTTTGGGATATAGCCATCGTTGTCGGCAAGTTTTGCATCCATCATGTTCAGAGCTACACGCTCAAGTTTCACCTTGTCGCTTCCACCCGACTGACCTAACATTATAATTAGATTGGGATTGTGCTTTTCTATAGCTTCCCGCAAAGAGTATGCTACTCTTGAAAAGCTTACGGGCATCTGTTCAATGGAAATATCCACCCCATCAACAAAGTAAGCGGCTACCTCCTTGGCAACCGCCCACGATGAATTGTCCGAATAGTCCCAATATGGTTCAAATCCTGTTATAATAACCTTAAACATACTATTTTATTGAATATTTCGTAGTGTAATACTGTGTAGTTGGTATCACAGCGTCAACCTCAACCCACAAGTAGTTTGTATAGCGCACACGCTCATTCTCAAAAGCAAGATAAATAGTTTTAGCCCCTTTTGTTGGAATGCGACCGTTGCACGACTGAGTACCAAGCGTAGAGTAATCTACATCATAACCAAGCAATGACGCGGTTTTTGTTCCATCTTGAAACAGCTTGGCTTGCGCTTTATTGCGGAATACATACATATTGCAATACGCATCCTCATCTCTAAGCGGACGGTTATCGTCCAATAGCATACTTAGTATTCCTGTACCATTCTCCCTCTCATAAATGGGCAAGCCTAATAACTTCACCTTATTATATGAGACTGTAAGATTTTCGTGAAACTTGCCATCGCTCGAACGGTCTTGTTCGCTCGTCGCCATACGCATTGAATACAATATATCAGTTGCACCCGCAGGAACCTGTACCGCTATCAAAGCCTTTGAACTACCAGAAAACGCAGCCTTGAGTTGCCCTCTCAAAGTGAACTTACGAGGTTCATCAAAACATTTTTGCAACGAAACGCCTTTTATAGGCTTAGCGCAGAAATCTGTTTTATCACACTCTATCTCCTCTTTTTTGACAGGCGTAACAGTGTTAAATCGAGAAAGTTCATTAACCTTATAGTTGATATCCAAATCAATATATTGCACACCATTAGGGTTAACTTCAATATAATAAATTGCAGTATTGGCAATGGTGATAGAATCTATAACAGCAGATTTACCTGTGCAAGTCTCTAAAACATTTCTACTATCGGCATTACATAACTTTACAGTAATAGGCTTCTCGCTCGTTATATTCCAACGCAGTTTTTCGCCACGCTGTAAATACACTGGGAATGTTTCTGTATTTTCAAGCAATAGGCCATTTTGTTCCCAAGCTGAAATCTTAGAATTTACAATCAGCCGCCTTATCTTTGCAGTTATTTCAGCACGAAGCTTATTAACTCGTTTTTTTAACTTTTCACACGCCGTTACCTGCTCTGGCTTCAAATCCATAGGATTATAGTCGTAATACAGTTCTTGATTCTCGTCATAAATTTTAGTAAGCCCATCACCCGACATAAGCTCCCAATCAGCCTGATTAACGATTTGTTCCAGAGTGGTTATTCGTTCATAGACTTGATTATATTCTTCAAGAGTTTTTTTGGCTGTTTTACTTGTACAACCAGAGAGTAATATCACAGCTAATACCCAACAGATTCTTCTCATAGCATTTTTACCTACAGCGTTTAAGGCTATCTTTTGCACTCTCAATCTGTCTTTTGTAAGAAGCTATCTGACGATCGTGATATGCAGCCTTATCTATTTTATATTTACGATAACTAGCTTTAGACGACGGAGATGACGCTCCCTTTACCATTCTAGCGTAATACTCATTGTCACGTTTCTTTGCTTCTTTCTCCTTCGCCATTGATGCGCGGAGGTCGATAATTCTTTTTCTATAGTATTCCTTACTCATGACTTTAGATTTTATTGGTTATTTTTTTTACAATCGCACCACCAATTTTGCGCTCCAAACCTTGCTTGGTAGTAGGAATGCCAACTTTTTTTGCGACTTTATTCTTTAATCCACTAATGCCAACGGCTCGCTTTAATGAAAATGATAGCCCAGGAATCTTCATGGTATATTACTCTTTATTGATAATACTTTTTATATATGGGGCGGTTAAACCCCATATATATGTATAGGTTATTATTTTCCTGCAGCAGCAAGTGTGATGCTGTTGTCGGCCAACTTGCTATCAGCCTTGTCTGCTACCTGAACACCGATGCCGTACAACTCGGCAACTTTCTTTTCAAAATTGCCAACCTGCATATTACCCTTCACTGCGAAAGAACCGCCCTTCGCACCTTCTGCGCGGATTGAAGCCAAAGTTGCATTTTCATCAGCAAATGCACCCTTGCAAGATTTATTCTTATATACGCGAAGAGTTGCACCAAAGTTTTCCTTAAAAGTAGCCTTCAAAGTCTTAACCTTTAAACGGCTATCCAATGTAAATTCTGCCATAATTTTAATTTTTATTGGTTAACCTATAATATTATTCACCTTGTTTCTCTTTAAGAAAGTCTATCAACTTAGAGCCAAACTGGCGTGTTGTCCAATTTGGGTCGTACTCAAAGCCTTCTTTCTCTGCAACTTCACGAAGTGCACCTTTTACATTATCGTATTTACGATAAACTTCAATACTTCCGCTTTCCAATACAGACAATACATACTCGCCTGCAGTTACTGATTTCTTTGCCATAGTTTTTAAGTTTTTAAATTGTTACTATACAATAATAAAATTCTACTCCATCTACTGTCTTCTGATGCCACTTGATGTTATAAGTATGTTCAACTTCAAAAGACTTGTGCGCTTTGGCACACGAACTATTCTCGTCTTGCCAATGCTTAATAGGAGAATGATCGCCATCGGCCATGTTTAATAAGTAGTTGTTCGATGTTTGTCTGCCGACTTTGGTATAGGAAGCATCGTTAGTGACAAAAACCGCCAGGCCATTCTTTACCTTTTCAAAGCGGTTACGAACCAATTCCACTCTACGCACATCCTTCCAGAAATCATACATTCCCAAATCTTGAGCGCCTTGATTCTTCATTACAATAACCTTCTCGCTAAGCATTTCATCAAAACGAGAGATTTTTCGCTCCACTTTCTTGGTCTTGTACTTCAACTCAACTGGGCAATATTCGCCTTTTTTCATGACTACGATATCCAGTCGCAACTCACTCTCCCAAATGTAGTTTTCGAGTTCCTGCCACGGCACATAGTACTCTACATCTACATCATCATAGTGATTTGCCGAACTTCGAAGCCATATGGCAAGGTGCATCTGGAAATCACGCTCATTAAACAGCAACTCTTCATTCTTCTTCAAGAATTCAAATATATCCTCCTTGACTAAATCAACAAGTTGTGCCATAACTTAATACTTTTGTGGCGCTACGGTAAACCATATCGCTTATGTTTTTAGTTATTTATACATCTCTTTGTTTTTCTATAGCAAAGGAATAAATTAAAACATAGCGCCACAAGTTCAAATTGGTTCATGTTTTCAAAACTGTGTTTTTCATAGTAAAATCTAGGAATAACGTAGTTTTTTGTGGCGTTATTGTTATTGAATAATAAATTCTTTTTTGATATCCGACTTTTATGGATACTACTAAAAGGCTATCTTTGCTTCATGAATATTAAGTTTGATAAGGATTAAACGCCCTAGTGTATCTTCAATCTTAAACAAGATACGGTAGGCTGCAGTAATGTTGTAAACACCTATGAGAAACTTTGCAGCAATAGATTTCGAAACAGCCAACAACGAGCGTTCATCAGTTTGCTCTGTTGGTGTAGTAATTGTTAAAGACGGTGATATAGTAGATAAGTTCTACTCACTCATCAAGCCCGAACCAGAATATTACAAATATTGGTGCAGCCGGGTTCATGGTCTTTGCGCTTCCGATACAGAGAACGCTCCTATTTTTCCTGAAGTATGGAAGCAGATAGAGCCTAAGATTACAGGTCTCCCGTTGGTAGCGCACAATAAGGCATTCGATGAAAGTTGCCTTAAAGCCGTATTCCACGTTTATCAGATGGACTATCCAGATTATGAATTCTACTGTACTTGTGTAGCTTCGCGTAAAGTCTGGCCAGAAGGTCGTCACAATCTCGACATTATAGCCGCACGCTGCGGATATGATTTAACAAGCCATCACCACGCCATGGCTGATGCTGAAGCTTGCGCCGCTATAGCATTGCAAATACTGTAACGTATAATAGCAGGTAGAAAGGTAGACATAAATAGTACAAATTCATCCATTATAAACACTATGCATAATATTCTCGCCTACTATATTATTATCATCAACGCTGTTGCATTCATAGTGTACGGCATAGACAAATACAAGGCTAAGAAAGCCAAGTGGCGCATTTCGGAAGCCACGCTCTTGATGTTGGCTGTTCTTGGAGGAAGCATCGGGGCATGGACGGGAATGCGAGTCTGGCATCATAAAACTATGCACAAGAAATTCAAATATGGCGTTCCTGCTATTCTGCTGATACAAATTGCAGCAATGATGTATCTGCACATGAATTACTGACAAAAAGAAGTTTCAAGAAAAGAAGTCTATGAATATTGATACAACCAATCTCTGCTCGCATCTTCAAAAAAAGCTTTTTGATACAGATGGAGTATATCATCCTATCTGGCAAGCCATACAAGATGATGAAGAGCTAACTGCCGTAGTTCGCTCACGCCAGCTACACATCTATCGCGACGGCAAGAAGATTCTCATTCTTGCAGGCAAGGCCCAGCCGAAGATAATCAGAGAGGATAAGCTGAATAAATTGATAACAATATAAAAAACGAAGCATATGAAAAGTTTTGCACCAAAACCGTGGGTTGTGCCACAACCTGTGTTGATTATCGGCACATATAATAAAGACGGAGTCGCCAACGCTATGAATGCCGCTTGGGGCGGTCAATGGGACATGAAGGAAATAATGATTTCCATGGGTTCACACGCTACGACAGATAACCTGAAACACAATGACGAGTTTACCGTTGCCTTCGCTACAAAGAAAACTATGGTGGCTTCTGATTTCGTGGGCATTGTTTCTGCCAAGAACGATCCGAAGAAGATGGAGAAAACGGGATGGATTATCGAGAGGGCAACAATGGTTAACGCTCCTGTGTTCACAGATTTCCCGATGACTCTAGAGTGCCGCATCAAAGAGAAGTATGATGAAAGCGAAACCGGCTATTACCTCGTTGCCGAAATAGTCAATATCCTTGTGGATGAAAAGTATTTGGCAGAAGACGGGAATCCTGATTTGGAAAGGTTATGGAGAAATGCGGCTTCACAGACACAGGAATATTGAATAGATGCAGTCAACTTGTTGGTAGCGACAAGAATATGGTCAAGGTGTTTAAGTACGTAACACTAAAAAATGAATAGAAAATGAAAATACTGGGTAACATTATATGGTGGCTATTTGGCGGACTCGAAGCCGCAATAGGTTATTTCACTGGCAGTCTGGCTTTGGCATGTACTATCATCGGCATTCCAATTGCCTTACAGACATTCAAGATTGGCTTGCTCTGCCTATGGCCTTTTGGCTCTACCGTTGTAGACACGGACAGTCCGATGGGTTGTATACGCATCCCGCTGAATCTGCTTTGGCTGATTTTCGGAGGATTGTGGGCTTGGTGCATGCATATATTATTTGGCTTGCTACTATGCATTACAATTATCGGTATTCCATGGGGAAAGCAACACTTCAAGATGGCAGGGCTTTCGCTTGCGCCATTCGGCAAAGACGTGATGTTTGGATTTTAATTTTATGACACCACTTCAAGATAGACTATCCGCTCTGCAGGATAAGCAGTACGCTGCTTTTCAAGCCAAGCTGACACCGGGTGTGCCAGAAGACAGTTTCATAGGCATCCGTGTGCCTGTGCTGCGCAAGTTCGCAAAAGAATTTACAAAGGAGGCGGAATGCGAGTATTTCCTTCGGCAGTTGCCTCACGAATACTACGATGAGAATATGCTTCATGGTCTTCTCATCTCTCAGATTAAGGACTACGAAGAATGCATCCGCCTTACAGAAAGCTTCCTGCCATACATAGACAACTGGGCGGTTTGCGACATCATGTCGCCCAAAGTGTTTGCCAAACATAAGGAGGAGTTATTAGCGAAGATTAAGACTTGGAGCCAATCGTCACACGTTTATACTTGCCGTTTTGGGATAGAGACGCTTATGACCCATTACCTTGATAAGGAATTCAAAACAGAGTATCTTGAAATTCCTGCATCAGTAAGGAGCGATGAGTATTATGTAAAAATGATGGTGGCATGGTTCTTTGCTACAGCCCTTGCCAAGCAATGGGAAGCGACGATTCCTTACATCGAACAAAAACGCCTTGCTCCATGGACTCACAACAAAACCATCCAAAAGGCAATAGAGAGCTACAGAATATCATCCGAGCAGAAGGAATATCTGCGGAGCTTGAAGATAAAATAACAAATAATTACGGCTGTGACTCTGTTACATATTATGTTTTGAACAGATAGCTTTCTCGCTGAATAGGCTCAACAGCATCCTCCGCACGGATGCGAGAGAGTATTATCATGAAGCCATAGATTTCTGTAAAAGCCAGGGATTTATCACAAGAGAGAATGACAGGGTCTTCATCACAAAGAAAGCTTTCTTGAATTACGGAGTCATTTTCTCTTTATTCTACAAAATACAAACAGAAGAAAAATCTACAAGTACTCTTTTGCCATTGTAGCTTCCAACTTTTTCAGCTCAATATGGCATGTCGTGTAGTTTTACCAAGCAAAACAATTACGCTATTGCTCGTCTGCAAGTCTTTCTCATGAAACGCACTGTTTAAAATCGGCCCTACAGTACCTTCTGAATGGGGTAAAAAAACATTGCGATGAAATTTAGAAAGAATGCGATAAATCAAGTGACGGAATGCGAATTGCAGGTGTGCAATATGCGAATTGTTTTTTTGCGAATCGCATTCTTTTTTTCTTCTTTGTTGAGACTGTTTTTATGTATAATAATTTTACATAGAATAAATCAAGAAGTGTAAATCTGCGAACATTGAGCCGCAAGGTCATTTTTCTCGCTTCTACAGCGAATAAACCAAAGAAAGCACTTATCTTTACGGCAAAGAACCACCGTATAACGGTGTATTATTATAAAATACTAACAAAGCAAATTATGAAAACAGAATACGAAAAAATGCTTGCCGGAGAAATCTACTCTGCAATAGACAAGGATTTGATAAAGATGCTGAACGAGTGCAAGGACGCTTGCTGGGAGTATAACCAAATCAGACCGACAAAACTTAAGGAACGTAACGATAAACTTCAACAGATTTTAGGCGAAAGCGATGACGACACGTTCATAAACCAGCCTTTCTTATGCGATTATGGCAAACACATACGTGTTGGGAAAAGATTCTTTGCCAACTTTAACCTTGTGGTGCTCGATGAGGCTTACGTCACCATTGGCGACGACTGCTTTATTGGTCCCAACGTAAGTATATACACGGCTTGCCATAGCACCGACCCTACCGAGCGTAATACACGCGATGAATGGGCACGTCCTGTTACCATCGGCAATAATGTATGGATAGGCGGTTCTACTACAATACTACCTGGTGTAACCATTGGCGACAACGTAACCATCGGTGCCGGAAGCGTGGTAGTGAAAGATGTACCGTCGGGGGTAATAGTAGTGGGAAATCCTGCAAGAGTAATAAAAAAACTAGTATAGGCACATAAAAACTCAGCATATATTTATACAATCTCATGAAATATGCTGTTTCAAAATCTGCCCTACAGCACCTTCTGGATGGGGTAAAGTTTGCTTATCAAAGTAATAAACAAAAAAAGACGTACAAGCGGCATTTAAACCCTTGTACGTCTTTTCTATTTTAGAAAGGTCTTTCAAGAAGACCTTTTATTATTCTTCCATATCACTGGCTTCCTTAACTATTTCATCGGGAACCTTGTCGCAACGCTCGTAGCGGAATACATCGCCTTCGTCGTTCTTGGATGTCCAAATCATTGAACCGCTCTTGAACAAATCGCGCACTATGTACTGCTGATTCCAATCGCCAACACCATCATCGTAAGTACCACCTACAATGTAACCCAAGTATGGGTCTTGCTTTATGAAGAAGGAACCTGTGGTATGTACTGCATACATACTGTTTGCCTTAATTTAGGTGGAAAGAATAATCAGAATCACATTTTGGAACAAAAACCTACATTTTTGAGAGAAAAACCTCAGATTTTAGGCTAAATAGGGATAATCCATATAAGATATTGCTCCTATTTTCTACATAAAACCATGGCTATTCTTATAACTTTGCGCTATAACAATTTATCTAAAATGCTTATGAAAACCAAGTTGCTTTTATTATCCTTATTCCTTTATGTAGGAAATCTAATGGTAATTGCACAAAACGCTACGATTACCGGAACGATTACAGACAGCGAAACTAAAGACTTCTTAATCGGAACCACCATTACATTGAAAGACTCTAAAGAAAGAGGTACTATTTCGGATGCCAACGGACATTATACATTATATGTGCCCAAAGGTAAGCATACGATTATTTTTTCATTTATCGGCTACAAGTCGCAAGAGATAAGTGTAGACCTTAAAGCCAACGAAGCAAAAGAACTGAACATAACAATGTCTCCAGACAGCAAACTGCTAACAGAAGTCGTAGTCAGTGCACAAGCTAAAGGCCAGAGAGCAGCTATCACACGACAACTGAACGCAACAGGCATCATGAACACCGTATCGGAAGAGAAATTGCATGAATTACCCGATGTCAATGTAGCAGATGCCATCGGCCGATTACCAGGACTGATGATTCAGAGAGATGGTGGCGAAGGACAAAAAATCATCATCAGAGGCTTAGACCCCAAATACAACACGGTAGCTATTAATGGAATGAATGCACCTTCTACCAGCAGCAGTGACCGAAGCACAGACTTGAACATGATTTCGCCCGATATGATTGCCGGAGCAGAAGTATTAAAAGCAAGCACTGCCGACAAAGACGCTGACGGACTGGGAGGTACAGTAAACCTCATAATGAAAGATGCCCCACGCGGATTCAAACTTAACGTTACCGGAGAAACAGGATACCATTCTTTAATTAGTGGCTTCGGAAGATATAAAGGAGGAATCATGGCAAGCAACCGATTCTTCAATGACAGACTAGGAGCAATATTTACAGCCAGTGCCGACCAAACAGACAGAAGCAACGATACTTTTAACGCCTCTTACAAAGTAAACGGAAATACACCTACCCCCGGGTTAGACTATACCAAGCCATGGACAACTGGAGTAGGTCTTGAATCGAATTTAGAAAAAAGACAGCGATTTAACATAAACCTAAATCTTGACTTCACTTTAGGAAATGGATCAAAAATCAAGATGTCAAACTTATTCAGCCGCATGAACCGAGATAGAGATATACGCCAAAAACGATATGACTTAGAAGGTACACGTTTACGTTTCCAACAGACTGACCGTAAATCGCACAACATAAATCTTACAAATATATTACAAGGTGATTTCAATATTTTAGGTGCAACACTAAGCGCAGGAGTAGGACGTAGCAATACCGATACGAAAACGCCGTATAACCACCAGTTACAATTCCGTCTGAACGCACCGTTTACAGCCAACATTGATGACTTAGCATATCAGCCACCGTACTTAATAGCGAACGCAAAGTTTGTAAAAGAAGACGACTTAGGCCAATACTATCTGTATGAAGCCACATTCAATGACGAACTAGCAAAAGAAACTGAATACAGTGCATGGTTAGACTTCAAGAAGCCATTCAACTTCAGTAATAAAGTAAACGGATACATCAAGTTTGGAGGAAAGTTCCGCCAGAAAGAAAGAAGGCTTGAAACCAACCGCAGATACAGACGCATGGACTTAGCAGAAGGATATGAACCGGTATTTGAAAATATGCCTAATCTAACCCACTCTGAATTCAAAAGCACTTATATAGGAATAAATGATTTTTTAGACACAAGTTTCAAATCGAACGACTTTCTGAACAACAAATACAAAGACCTGAATATTGACTTTGCGTTAAACCATAATGCAATGCGTAATTTCTACGATGTGAATCAAGACGCATACGGAAAGATACTCACATCTAAAATACTGAAAGATTACAACGGCAAAGAAAATCTATGGGCAGGATACATTATGAGTGAAATAAACTTTGGTAAGTATATCACATTCATCCCAGGCGTACGCTATGACTTCTCTGATTTGAAATACAACGCATATAGCGGCTCAAATGTTCCAGACAATGAAGACAAAGAGCATGAATTTGAATATGAACGTACATCCGACAAAAACCATTATGGTTACTGGCTTCCACAAATACACTTGCGCATAAAACCTGTAAATTGGATAGATATCCGCTTAGCCTATACCGAAACTTTATCACGTCCAGACTATGACTTACTTGCGCCACGCACTATCATAAAGCCCAACGTAAATGAAGTAGTATGGAGTCGTACAAACTTAAAGCCGGCATTATCGAAAAACTATGATGTCATACTTACCTTCTACCAACCAGACTATGGGATATTTACGGTAAGTGGATTCTATAAGAAAATAAAGAACTTCACCTATACTCGTACTGCTTATATTTTGGAAGGCACGACTACTGATCCAACTAAGTTCGACATTCCAGTCAGCATGGCAGGCGGAAGTATCACCTATCCTCTTAACAGCCCGTTTGACGCAACTCTTAAAGGTTTGGAATTTGATTTACAATTGCAGTTCCACAAACTTCATAACATATTAAAAGGTGTAGTGTTCAGTGCAAACCTCACCTTAATGGACTCAAACATGAGTTATTTCGAAACCCTAAAATCAAGGGTGAAAAACCCGAATTTCACACCTGGAGGCACAGAAAAACCATTCATGCCCGTCAATTCGGAAATAGTATATGAAGACCGTCTGCTAAACCAACCGTCTTTGCTATTCAATGTTTCATTAGGATATGACTACAAAAAATTCTCTGGACGTATCTCATGCAATTACCAAGACGAAGTTCTCGTCTCAGAACAGCACCGTCAGGATGCCGCAGATGTAGAATCAACACGTCCATTCACTAAATGGGACATGCAATTGAAATATAAACTGACTAACCGTTTCTCACTCTATGCCACTTTGTCTAATTTCACAAAATCATCAGACCGCCGCCGCCGTGACATCACGAACTACCCGGTTAGAGTAGAATATTATGGTTCAGCCGCATATGTCGGATTCAAATACGACATCTTCAAATAATTTGTTATATACATAAATAGGAAATATTATGAAACTAAAGATATTCACAATCGGAATCGGATTATTATCCACTTTCTGCATAAGCTGCGAACATGAAAATATTTTAGACATCAATGACGTAAACATTCTTCCAAGTAACCCACAAAGCGTAGTTATCGTAGAACCAGACGATGGAATCACATCGGTTAACGCCTTAACCAACGCCATCAACGAAAATGGCGATGCTACTTATATACTACGCCGTGACGGAGTGTACTATCTAGAAGGGAAAAATGTTTTTAAGCATAATGTGACCATTAAAGCAGAAAATGGTTCTGGCAAATTGCCTACCATACAACCTATATGCGACGCCCAAGGAGCACTGAATGCAGACATGATACGTTTCAGCGGTAGCGCTACGTTCGAAAATATCTATTTTTTAGGTAAAGACGCAGCTACAGGAAACCTGATGCAACGTCTATTCCGTATAGACGGAAAAGGCATTAAGCTAAAATTCGAAAATTGCTTCATTGACTATTGTAAAAATTTCTGTGTCCGTACAGATAACAACAACAACAAAATCATCTTCAACAATTCAACCATTAGAAATCTGGCACTTACCAGCGATCCAGCCAATGGTAGATTAGTAGACACCAGAGGAAACGAACAAGATAGCATCTTGATAAATAATTGTTACGTTTACAATACTACCGGACACATCGTGCGATTTGACAAAGTTGTAACCAACTATTTAGGCATCAAACACTGTACATTCTATAACGTAGGTCATAGCATTGAAATAAACTATGCCACAAAAGTCCAAATAGAAGACAATATATTTGCAAACGTAGGATGGAAATCAAGTGAAACAACTGATGTCTTCTGGTCTGTATCAATCCCTAAAGATCCGGAAATCGCACAAAAGGTTGACATGAGAATATGCAATAACAACCGGTTCTTCTCAAACGAAATAGAGGCATTGTATATTAAATACCCCAAGAACTTAAAAAGAATGGCACTCTCCGAAGGTGCCAATACATTGATAGAAGAAGGAAAACTTATATTTGCAAATAACTTTTCCGAACCTCTTACTTTTGACTATGCCCCAACTCTACCTATGGAATATCTGGACAAGTACTTCGAAAATGTAGGAAAAAACATGCTAAACTGGGCTGACCTGCCATTCTACGCAGATGAAGACGGGATTGAAGGCATTGAAATCGGAAAGACATTTACCTTCCGCTATCCACAAAGTAGCAAGTCAGCTACAGCATCAACAACCAACGGTCCATTAGGAGTGATAGAATAAAAAATAACAAGTCAACTATAATGAATATGCAATGATGAGAAAAATCTTATTCATCCTATTGACATTGGCATATCATGCCTGCTCTTCAGCGCAAGAGCCCCCATCGCATAAAATGATTCAAGAACGAGTTCATCCTTATCTAATCATGACATCCGATCGGGAAGCAAGCATTCGACAAGCCATAGAGGCAGACGAAAAATGGAGACAATATCATCTGCTGATGATAGAAGAAGCTAAGACATGTCTTGATAAGCCAATTTGCAAAAGAACTCTTACAGGTAAAAGACTTTTAGATGTATCACGAGAATGTCTACGCCGTATATTGCTTTGGGGGTATGCCTATCGAATGACAGGCGAAATGTCTTATGCCACAAGGGCCCAAGAAGAACTTAATTCACTTGCGGACTTCACAGATTGGAATCCAAGCCATTTTCTGGATGTTGCAGAAATGACAACGGCAGCAGCTATCGGATATGACTGGTTATACAGCACACTTAGCGAGTCTACCAGAAAGAAACTGGAGCAAGCAATTATTTCCAAAGGAATTAATCCATCGCTAAACAGTGATTATAACAACTGGCTTTCAAGAGACAATAACTGGAATCAGGTATGCAACGGAGGCATTACTTTAGGTGCACTGGCCATCTATGACCAAATTCCTAATCAAGCAGCAGAATTGATAAACCGTGCCATAAATTCAATAAGACTTCCAATGAAGGTTTATGCCCCCGAAGGAGCATATCCCGAAGGATATTCATATTGGGGATATGGAACAACTTACAACCTTATGCTGATAGATGCCCTGAAAAGCTTCATACATAGTGATTATGGTCTTACCCAACAAGAAGGGTTTCTTTCCTCGGCCAAATTCATACAGCACATGATACTGTCCGATGGCTATTCTTTCAACTATGGAGACTGTGCTTCATCAGGACGTGTAAACCCTTGTGTCTTTTGGATGGCAAACCATTCTAAACAGACAGATTTGCTATGGAGTGAAAATTACTTGTTTAGCCATTCATCTCCACAGAAAATACAGTCATACAGATACGCAGTGTTGGCATTGATATGGGGAGCCGATCTTTCCACAGAAAAAGTATCACCCCCTTCCGAAACCATGTGGGTCGCTTCAAAAGCCACAGTTCCTGTAGCTTTAATGCGCACTTCATGGAACTATAAACAAGGAATGTCACTTGCCATTAAAGGCGGCACAGCACAAGCTGGACACGCTCATTTAGATGCAGGTTCATTTGTTTTCGTAAACAACAACATAAGATGGGCTATTGATTTAGGACCTCAGGACTATAATTCTTTAGAATCAAAAGGCATAGACTTATGGAACAGAAGCCAACAATCAGACAGGTGGAAAGTTTTGAGATACAATAATTTTGCACACAACACGCTTACTTTCAACAATGAGTTGCAAAACGTTAATGGGAATGCCACTATTGCTGAATACACAAACGAAAAAAACTTTAAATATGCCATTATCAATCTTACGCCTGTGTATAAAACACAAGTAAAAAAAGTAATGCGCGGAACAGCACTTTCGGGTATGGATTATGCTATTGTCAGAGATGAGATAGAAACGGCGCAACATGGAGTAACCGTACGGTGGAATATGGCAACAAAAGCCAAGCCAACAATCATAGACAACCATACCATACAATTGGCGCAAGAAGGAGAAACACTCATTCTGAAAGCTGAATCGAACGAACAGATTGTCGCTAAGACATGGAATGCATCTCCAACAACCGAATATGATGCGCCAAATCCTGGAGTTACCTTTGTCGGATTTGAAGTATATCTAAAACCAAATTCATCAAATATGCTACAGGTAACGCTTATAACCAACAAAAATAGTAATTACGAGAATTTAACCAAACAATTAAAAGACTGGAAAAAGTATGTACGATAAAATGAAAACTAAAATGAAAAGAACAATAATATTTTTGATAGGTGCCATTGCAACATTGGGTCTGTCATCATGCCACAATAACAAGACAAGCGAAATAGACTCTATCATAGAAAAAGGATTAACACGAGCTACAGAACAAGCCAAGTTTCTAGCTCAAAGTCTAATGAACCAACCGGATAAGCTTCCGAGAAGTTTTGAAAACGATACTTTAGTCACATCCGATTCACGCTGGTGGTGCAGTGGTTTTTTTGCAGGCACCCTATGGATGCTCTATGAAAACCAACCTAACGATACTTTAAAACAATATGCGGAAAATTATACCCTACGTGTGGAGAAGGAACAATATACAAAATCTACGCACGACTTAGGCTTTATGATGTACTGTAGTTTCGGGAACGGATACCGACTAACAGGCAACAAACATTACGAAGCAGTATTGTTGCAAAGTGCAAATTCTCTGGCAAGCCGTTTCAATAAAAAAGCAGGTGTCATCCGCTCGTGGGATAATAAACCAAAATGGAAATATCCCGTCATAATAGACAACATGATGAATCTTGAATTGTTGGAAGAAGTATACAAGCTTTCTAACAATGCATTTTTGGATACAATAGCGAACAGCCACGCACTAAATACCATGAAGAATCACTTTCGCCAAGACTACAGTTCGTGTCATGTAGTAGATTATGATACCATAAGCGGACAAGCTATCAAGCGACAGACGCATCAGGGATATTCAGACACATCGGCTTGGGCCAGAGGTCAGGCATGGGGCCTTTACGGATATACTATGATGTATCGCGAAACGAAAAATCCGGTTTATCTTGAGCAAGCCACACATATAGCACACTTCATATTGAACCACCCCAATCTTCCGGCAGACAAGATTCCATATTGGGACTTTGATGCTGCTGATATCCCCAATGCACCACGTGATGCATCGGCAGCAGCAATTATGGCATCGAGCTTAATTGAATTAAGCCAATATGTCAATGATAAAAACTTATCCAACGAATACCTCGCCACAGCTTGCCAACAAATAAAAGTCCTTACTTCTGATGTGTATTTGGCTCAACCTGGCACAAACGGTGGATTTATCCTAAAACACTCTGTAGGTAATTATCCACGAAACAGTGAGGTTGATGTCCCTCTTACTTATGCAGATTATTACTATGTAGAAGCATTAATAAGATATAAGAATCTTAAAAATAAACAGACCAATATACAATGAGGATAACTATACGTACTATCTTATTCGGACTGATCTGTTGCGTTCAATTCATGTCTACAAACGCTCAACAGCTTATGACCAATGTCTACGGACGCAACCGGCAGTTATTGAATGGCAAATGGGCAGCCATAATAGACCCTTATCGACACGGCCACAAGAATTCTATCTACAAAGACAAACCTCTGAAAAGCCAATTCGATTTTAAAGAGTATTCATGGAATGGAGGATTACGTCTAAATGTGCCAGGAGATTGGAATTCACAAATGCCAGAATTAAACTACTATGAAGGTACTATTTGGTATGCTAAGCGATTTAACGTAATCAAAAATCCAGAGCGACGCTTATTTATATATTTTGGAGCTGTAAACTATCTGTGTTCCATATATCTAAATGGCAAACAAATCGGGACTCACGAAGGCGGATTTACCCCTTTTCAGTTAGAAATAACTGATAAGATAAAACAAGGAAACAATTTCTTGGTAGTAGAAGTAGATAACAGCAGAAGGAAAGACGGTATTCCCGCTCTTATGTATGACTGGTGGAACTATGGAGGAATAACAAGAGACGTTATGCTTATAACTACACCAAAGACATTTATCGAAAACTATTTCATTCGTTTAGATAAGAAAAATCCATGTCTCATTCATGCCGATATAAAACTTTCTGAGCATAAAGCAAATGAAAGAATACATTTGACTATTCCAAAGCTAAAGATAAGCCAAACCATTATCACCGATACAGTTGGGGCGGCAAAGATTTCCATCAATGCAAAACACGTCAACCGATGGTCACCAACCGCACCCTACCTATATGAGGTACAATTATCGACCGTATGCGACACGATAAAAGAGCTTATCGGATTCAGAAACATATACACACATGGCAAACAAATCTACTTGAATGACAACCCCATTTTCATCAAAGGGATAAGTTTCCATGAAGAAATAGCCCAACGAAAAGGACGAGCCTACTCTGAGCAAGATGCCGTAGCGTTACTGTCTGAAGCCAAAGCTTTAGGAGCCAACCTTGTCAGATTAGCCCATTATCCACAAAATGAATATATAGTCCGAATGGCAGAACGCATGGGAATAATGCTATGGGAAGAAATTCCACTTTGGCAGAACATAGACTTTGGCAGCGAACAAACGCTGCAAAAGGCCATATACATGCAAAACGAAATGATAATGCGCGACCGCAATCGATGCGCCGTCTCCTTTTGGGGATTAGCAAACGAAACAGCTCCATCTGCCGCTCGCAACAGCTTTCTGAAACATCTTGCAAAAAACTGTTTAAAACTTGATGCCAGCCGTCTTACTACTGCCGCTTTCGACAAAATAACATGGGATGAACCTACTCTCACGTTTTATCTAGATGATCCGGTTACAGAGTTTATAGACGTAGTTTCAATAAACAAGTATATGGGATGGTATCACAAATGGCCAACAAAGCCTGCCAATGTACACTGGGACGTATGCCAACAAAAGCCATTGGTTATATCCGAATTTGGCGGAGAAGCCTTATATGGCCAAACGGGAGAATATCCAAACGATTGGAGCGAAGACTATCAGGCACAATTGTATAAAGACAATCTGGAAATGTTCTCGCATATCACCAATCTGGCAGGCATATCCCCGTGGGTATTGTTTGATTTCCGCTCACCGTATCGCTTTCAACCGCTTAATCAAAACGGATGGAACCGAAAAGGATTGGTTTCAGACCAAGGTTTCAGAAAGAAAGCATGGTATATTATGAATGATTTCTATAATAAACGATAAAGCAAAATATAAAATAGGGCTGCCAATATTAAGCAGTCCTATTTATATACCGTCACAATTTTTTATGTTCTTTTCTTCAAAATAGAGTATTTCTTAGGAGTTATTCCATATTCCTTCTTGAAACACTGACCGAAATAACGCTGGTCAGCATATCCCACCTTATCACAGATTTCAGTAACCGTATATTCTGTTTTCTCCAGTAATTCTGCCGCTCGTTGCATTCGCCTTGACTTAATCCAATCACCAGGCGATAGCTCAGTTATTTCCATCATTCTCCTATACAATGTAGAACGGCTAATATTTAGTTCTGTCGCCAATTTGTCAATATTAAAATCAACATCTGTCATATTTTCCTCTATGACATTTATGACATTAGCTAAAAATTTATCATCATCCGAAGTTATAAGCACCTCATTCGGATTCATTATCAATTCCTTTCTGATATTATCTTTTATTGTTGCACGTACACTAAGCAGCTGTCTTATCCGAGTTTCCAACTGAGAAACAGTAAACGGCTTAGTCATAAAAATATCCGCTCCAACCTCATAAGCCTTCTGCTCAGTATCGTCCGAAGTAAGCGATGAAATAAACACTACAGGAATAGACGATAATGACCGACAAGCCTTTACCTCCTTACAGATATTAAACTTATAATCATCTTCTTTCACAATATCAAAAATAACTAATACAGGAGACTTAGAAGCAAGTTGCTTCACCCCTACCGATGCGGAAGCCAACATAACATTATATTCGCTTTGGAAAACAGACTTAATAAAAAGAGCCATTTCCTTATCTCCTTCATACAAGCAGATAAGAGGTAGCATATCAGAACTTACTTCAACCCGGGCATAGGCTTTGTCCTTTCCTAAAATAGGAACCAACGGCAACATGGAAACAGGCTTATCCTTATCCAATGTAACCAATTCATTTAAAGAATAATGCGACGTACCCAATAAAAGAACGATAGTATATACCTTTATACGGTCAATATCCGTGCTATCCACGAACAACTCTCCATGATGAATCTTCAAATAATCAGATGCAATTAAAAAACGGGTATCCCATTTCTTATTTTCAAGTACAATATCTCCACCTCTCACAGCAGTTATAACAAGTTTAAAACGATAATCTGAAGAATCAACCGAATATCTAATATCAATGCTTCCTCCACCGTGTGCAAACTCTACCGCATCTTCCATGATATTGTATATTGCCACCTCTATCTTTGTAACATCAACAACCATTTTTACAGATGTCACATTCCCCTCTATTGTTTCCGTTATATGTTTATTCTCAAATTCATCAAGAAATAAACGACACACCTCTTGTATAACGACTACACCATCTACTTCCGACAATTGGACATCATACTCGCCCAATGACACTTTCTTAAATTCCGATAGTCTGTTTACTTGTTCTGACAAATTAAATACCCCAGTTCGGGATAAGAATAGTTCATAAAAAAGTTGGTAGTTTCACAAAT
>ENA-OPMN01000187-OPMN01000187.1-human-gut-metagenome-genome-assembly--contig:-NODE-187-length-28764-cov-7.008220_pt1 | contig 28764 bp, 23 predicted proteins | sample MGYA00241524_ERZ501745 | MGnify/ENA primary metagenome ERZ501745 (study PRJEB25962, sample SAMEA2042567) | human gut metagenome | biome: human gut; feature: human-associated habitat; material: faeces...
AATATTTGTGAAACTACCAACTTTTTTATGAACTATTCTTATCCCGAACTGGGGTTAGCTATGAACAAAAATAGATATATTATTGGTGAACTCCAAGAGTTTTCTTGCAAACAATGACTCCAGTAAGGCAACAAACAGTATATCAGCCATTATGAGCAGCATAAGAATACAAAGCAAAATCATCGCAAACCCACAATTACTTCCAATCCCTTATATTTCAGAGGCTGGAGAGTCATTGTTTTTTTGTTTTAACGATTGTATGCTCAAGCACAAAGATTGTAACTTTATATTATAAGCATCAACTTTATAACTTATAATTCGAAAAGTCACACCAATCCCTTGAAGAACGCCACCACCGGCCTTGGCATTAAAAGAATAATATTCTTAGCTTTCTGCTTCAGTTTAGCTTTCATAGATCTGTTCTGCCAGAAAACTCTAACTGTATCTTCTATAGACTGCTTTGAATCTGACAAAGATTCAAACAACTTCTTTCTAAGTTCCGGCTCCATCTTATAGCTCAATCCCCAACTTTGATAACTGATACAATCAGTTGCAGGATGTTGTTTGTATGTTATCTTATCCTTAACTTTTTCAAACAATGCCTTTCCTTTATCTGATGCATGATTCACAGTCACAAGCGAAACGCCTCTTGTGTTCTTCAAGTAAGCCTTTCCCCAAAAATCCCCAATACGAATATCCGTAGAATCCATAGTGCTTCTGAGCTTGCATTCATAACAAGATTCGTTGAGCAACACATCTGAAAAGAATAAGGTATAGAACTTGTCATTAATCTTTGGACTAGTGAACAATACCTTGCCCTCTTTCTTCATCTGGGCAACATAATAACTACCCCATCCATATGCCTTGCTTCTGAAACTTACACTATCATAAGATTTTTCATGAGTTTTTCCGTTCACATAGTCAAGATATCTCTTCCATACATTTATCGAAGGACAACCATGACAATAAATATCAATAAGTATAAAATTATCACGCTTATTACGTTTCTTCAAATACTTATCAATAGCGAATATATGACATGGAGTACCAAAGACTGCCACCTTATCGTTCAAATGATTGTCTACTATTAATTTGAAAGCTTCGTATGTATAAGACTGAATATACTTTGACCCTCTGAACAAAAGACTATCTTTTCGTGTTTTAGCAACTGCATTTACTGCAATATTTTCCTCTGTATCATACGTTACACCAACACACAAGTATCCCTCTTTAATCAATTGTTCACAAAGCACATCACCAAGCCATCCAGATGTAGTACTACTAACAACCTCATCACTCTTAGCTGAAGCTGCGTAATTAAGAAGCCTATCTACATCTTTATATTCTGGGACATCAGTATATTTGTAACATACACTTTTGCATATTCCGCAATCCACACACTTATCTACATCAATCGCAGGGCGATAATAACCATCCAGACTCAGATGAATGCTGATTGCCTGTTTAGGGCATACAGCAGCACACATCTGACAACTGGTACATTCGTGCAAAGTCTCCTTATCCTGAATGTTCATGCTTTTTACAATTCTATCATTTCTTTCAGATAAGCCATAGATACCTCTCTTCTACGAACTACTTCTTTGGCTACAAATTCATTATCCTGCTTCTTTGCAAAAATAGGTTTTAAGTCCCAATCATCACATATTACACGATCAGCCAAACCATATTCATTCAACAAATTTAGCAACTTGTTACTATTATCACGAAGTTTAACAGCTAACTCTCTGCCTGTAATAATAGACATTACACTTCCATGGAATGTATCTGTCACTACACAATCTGCATACTTGAAGTAACGCAGCAACTCAACAGGATCTGTATTAATATTAATATCCGCCCATCCATGATAGAATCCTGGACATACCACCCTCAATCCATGACTATGAGCATACTCCACAATCTTCTTGGTCTCTTCTGGATCATTCATGCGAGTCTCATAAGCATACACCAAAAGATATTTAGGAAGTTTAGGGTCTTTTAATTCCTTCAATTCCTCTTCATATCCATAGAGAATAACAGGATCCACCACCAACTTAGAATCTCTACCTGTCAATTCCTTAGCAATATCAATAGAGTTTTGGTCACGCATTGCCAATCCTTTCATTGAAGCCAAACCACTTCCCACAAATGCCTCGCAATGCAATTTCTTGATATCGTCAATCTTCGTCGGACCGAAACAGCCTGCATATGCAAAAACTTTATCTGTAGGAAGTGCATGACCAAATAACACAGGTGTGGGACCTGTATGAAGAGCAAAGACCTCATCACTACCTATAATGACAGCATCAAGATTTTCGCTTTCACTATAATAGTCACCTATCAAGTCCTCACGTTTCTTGAATTCTTCAAACAGTCCTTTCTTCCTTACATTAAACAAAAACACTTTCAAACCTCTATCGAAAAGATACTTCACATAAATACCTACCGATTTAATTCCAATTTCATATTTTGCTTTAAGCTCTCTACCCAAGAAATCATAGTTCTTGTCAAACCGCAAAGCATGAGCATCTGCATTAAATTTCTGACGAAGTACTTTTATTAGAGCATTCATCTGTAGAATAGCGCCATGGTTATGCACATCATAGTGCGTGATTATTCCTATTTTCATACCGTTGATTATTTCTTTCTTGCTAATGTTCTAAAAACCCATCCTCTCAACCAATTAGGCATAAGTATCTGAATGATATATCTTTGAGCCACAAAATAGCGATATTCCATCTTTGTAATCATATTGTTGTCTAATTGGAGTTTTTTGATACCCTTCTCACTCTCATAGTACTTACGACCACCTCTACGGGCATACTGATCAGCACCAGAACGAACATTAACTAGCACATCTGGCACATTTGCGAACTTACACTTTGCAATCATCATACGTACCCACAAATAGTAATCTTCATTCCAGAACCAATCCTGATAATTACCTACTTTCAAAACGGCCTCTTTACGAAACATTACCGTAACGTGATTTAAAGCGCAACGATTCTTCATGAAGTCATATATATCTTCATTGTCACAAGGTACAATACGTTTACCTATAATATTATCAGGAGTGTCTATAAACTCTGTCATTTGCCCACCTATAATATCAACGTCTGGATGCTGTTCCAAATATCGCAACTGAAGTTCAAATCTGTTCGGCAAACAGATATCATCACTATCCATTCGAGCAACGATATCATATTTTGCAGACTCTACTCCGAGTTTCAAAGCCTTGCCAAGACCACCATTCTGCTTCAAACGTATAATATTAAATATTTCAGGATAGCGAGCCTCATACTCATCCAGAAGTCTGTCGAGTTCCTCAGTCACCTGCCCATCACGTACAAGTACTATCTCTGTTGGCTTTACAGTTTGGTTTATGAGCATACTATCCAAAGCTACTCTCACAAACTCTGGTTTATCATTTTTGTATATTGATGTTATTATTGAAAATGGAGTCATATTACTATTATATTATTTCATATTTATAACTTCCTTATATATTGACTCGTACTTTGCAGCTAGTGACTTTATACCAAAGTTCTCTACAGCAACATTACGTGCAATTTTAGATTTCTCTTCTAGATTCCATGAAAACACATCACGTATACAAGAACAAAGTTCATCAACACTATTTTTATCAAAAATAGTTCCAGCTTCTGTACCTTCAACAATTTCCTCATGAGGACCAATATTAGATAAAATACAAGGAAGAGCACAAGACATTGCTTCCAATACCGTATTAGGTAAGCCCTCTGCCAATGATGCAGATATCAAAATATCCGCTGATTGCAGATAGTCTATAGGTGTATTAGTATGCCCGATAAAAATAATATTATGGAATCCTTTAGCACTTTCTTTAAGCATTTCTTCTTCAGCTCCACGACCTACAAATACAACGACAGAATCTTTTGGATTCAATCTCTTAAAAGCCTCAACAATCAGACCATTGTTCTTTCTATGTCTAAAACTTCCTAACACCAAATAAACTTTCTTGTCAACGGGCAAATTCAGCCGTTTTCTAAGTTGTTGCTTTTCATTTTTGGGGAGCGGTTTAAAGAAATCGGTATTAACACCATTTTGAACACATTCAGCATCTATCTGATAATCATTTTTTAATGTTTTCTGAATAGATTTAGAGCATGCTACAATTATATCCATTCTCTTTATTAACCACAGATACAAACCATTAAAGAATGGTTGTATTATAGAAGAATATCTTTCTGCAATTTCGTTTGGGTTACATCTCTGTGTTATTACGATTTTTGCCTTTGTATGGGCAAACAATGCAACAAAACAAACTCTTAAACCACTTGCATGAATAACATCAATAGCATTATCTTTTACATATCGCCGTAATTTGGGTATTGCGAACAATGTCTTCCACAAAGGCACATTAAATTGTGTTATGTCAATACCTGCATCTTTATATCTATAAAGCCATGAATCTTCCATAACCTCAGGCTCCAAAGTAACAAAAGTAGAATGGACTCGGCCATTCTGCTTCATGCCGTTCAAAATATTTAAGCCCTGATTAATAGGGCCAGAAGTTTTCGCTCGACTTACAAAATATATAGTATTCATCCTATGCAATATTTATGATGATTTCTGATTACGCTTCTCTAATTTACTTTTATGCATTTAGCGTTACACTATAGAATAAGGTGAGCATATTTTCATCCTACTTGCAATATCCTAAAAAGACCTATCAACCTACGAAATATTGAAATAGGCCAAATAATAAATGTCCCTGAAATGATATTATACTTATGATAACTAATAAATATAATATCGTCTTTTGCAAACTAAATTACATAATCTCTTTAATGTTAGACTTTATCAAAAACCTCTATTTATGTTTATCCATTTTTAAATTTATCCAAGACCCAAACTTGTAATCCCATTCTTCTGGTTCAAAAGGCATATGACCACTCCAATGAAAAAATGTCATTTCACCGAAATAAACTTTGCCGTCAACTTCATATAAGTCAACTCGAACCTGAGGAATACCTTTAGACAACGTAGCAGCAATTTGCTTCATTTCTTCAAAGCATACTGGTCTCTCAGGCATAACATCGGCATTAGGATGACCATTAGTAAATGGAAGGTGATTATAGTTTTCATCAAAGAAATCGAACTTTGTCTCATGAGCACCCTTAGAACGATTTGTTGCTATAAATAGAGCCTTTACCTTACCATCAAAACAAAAGAATTTATAATCACGAAGTTCCGCCGTCTTAGAATCTTCCATGTAAGTCTCAGCTATAATTCTAGGAGGCACATTCTTATATGGCCATTCACGATCTCCCCAAAAATAACTATGTTTTAAACACTTATTAATAAGTTTTCTCGCTTTATCTATATTTAACTTACTCTTATCCTTGCAGATAACCAATCCACCACTATCATGGGTACACTTTAAAACAAACCGGTTAGGAAGTTTATCAAAATCTATATCATCGAACTTTTCCCACATTCCTAAAGTTGGTATGATATATTGACTACCTATCTTCTGTTCTACTATTGACTTCACTTCATACTTATCCACCAACTTAGTATAAAGAGGATTCCTATCATATAACTTCATCCACTGTAATTTCTCACTGAAAGTTTGAGGATTTTCAAGATTCAGTTCCTTGCCCATGGATATTTTGAAAACCGTTTTAATGTAAGTCTCATCATCCATCCAATTAAAAAACTCTCGATGTCCAAAAGTCATGAATAATAGAGATGGCTTTTTAATTATTTCTTTAATTGTTCTTCCCATATTAATTCTTATATAATTTTGCTAAATATTCTATAACTTTATTCATATCAAAATCTGATATATCATAATGTGATGCACTTTTACAATTAACATCTAAAACCGCATCACACCACTTCTCTGTTGAACTTTCTAATGAAACTTGTACAGTCGATTCTACTAAGACATTATGCGGTTTAATTGTATCCGAGATAACGCATCGCAAACCTGCTACTTGAGCTTCCACTAAAGTAACAGAGAGCCCTTCAAATAGCGAGGGAAACAAAAACACGTCCATACTTTTTAAAAGCTGAGGAATATCAGTCCTATTTGAAAGAATGAGCATTCTCGTTAATACACCTAATTCTGATGCTTTTTGAATAACCTTCTCTTTTGTTGGACCTGTTCCTATCAACAACAAAAATGAATTCTTCTTCTTTTCATATAATTTTGCAAAAATCTCTATCAAAAAAAGATGATTTTTCTGGTCTGTGAATCTTCCTATATGACCAACAACATATGCATCTTTAGGAATATTTAATCCAGTGCGGATTTGATCTCTACTTTCTTCAACATCCCGAAATGATTTAAAGTCAACACCATTATTAACAACAACGACATTATCAATTCCAAACAAAGAACTCAGTTGAATTTTCATCTCCTCATGAAGTGCTATCATTTGAAGATTATTGTTCTTCAAAAGAAATAATGCAGCTTCTTTTTCACCATTACCATGACCAAACATTACTGCTGGTTCATTATGACATGTATATAAAAGTTTTATATTCTTAAGTCTATTACTGATTGGAAGAAGATACCTAAGTAAACCAAGATGAACATGAATTGCTGACGGCTTATATTTCTCAATTATCCGTGAAAGCCTTCTCGGAACATACCAAGAACCCAATAATTGCCTATGCAAACTGATAAACTTATTGTGATGATTGTAAATAGACACAACTTCCACACCTGAATTTTGAAGCCTTTTATAATTTGCACTATCTTTAAAATTATGGAGTGTTACCAATATACATCTAACATCTAACTCTGGATGTCGTTTAAATAGTATTCCATAGTCTTTTACCAAAGTTTCTGCGCCACCATCAGAAAGCGAAGAAATAAATTGCAATACTGTTATCATAGAATTTTATTATAAAAATCAATATAAGTTTGAGCAATATTCAACCAAGAATCCTTGCCTTTATAATAAGACTCAGTTATATATGACTCCATACTCTTCAATTCAGTTGGATTCTTCAATAGACTTAATATTGCATTTGCAAGTGCCATTGGATTCTTAGGCTCTACCAACAATCCTGATTTACCATCATCTATCATCTCACCTAAGCCACCTACATTTGAAGCAATTACTGGTTTTGACAATGCGAAACTAGTCATAATTACTCCGCTTTGAGTTGCATCTATATATGGACAAACACATATAGCACATCGTTTCAACATAATTGCAATCTCTTCCGTTTTGACAAAACGGTTCTGCAAATCAACATATCCTTTTTTTACATAAGGACTTATATCAAAATAAATTTTACCACTCCCCGCAATTGTAAGAGTTGCATCTTGTACTTCTTTTCGTACTATCTCCATAGCTTCACATAGATATTCAATACCTTTATATGGTGATATTCTTCCAAAAAACAAAATATTATTCTTCGTATCTGCAATTACATCAGATGCCATTAATGCAATATTCTCGTATACTCCAAGCCTATTTACACACAACTTATCTGGATTAACATTATAAAAAGAACAAAACTCATCTTTCTGCTTATTGTTTAATAAAGTAATACCATTACTATAACGAACTGCTATTTTTCTGTTTTGAATAGATGTCCTATTCTTTTCACCAGTATGCGGGAATGGATCATGTATTGTTGTCACCACCTTGCAACCTGCAAAATAAAAAAGCATACGCTTTAAACCAAACAAACATGGAGTATGAATAACATCAAACTTATTTATCCTAATAAAACGATATATTGAAAGCGTCTTTTTCCAATAAGAAAGTGAATAACTTTTATTACTCGTTCTATTTGCAACAAAGAACTTATCCATGTCAATATAATCATCAAAGGCTTTAAGTTCAGGATATACACTTGAAGGAAATACTCCAGTATGGGGATATTCCTTCTTTATATCTATTATGGTATATTGCAGATTATGAGGAGCAAGCATTAAAAGGTATGTTACATCATGACCTTTTGCTTGCATAGCGCGCACTAAGGGTATATCACAATCTGAAAAAGAAGGTGTTGATAAATATAATATTCTCATAATGTATCTTTTAATATTTTTCTATTATTATTTTTCTGATTAGCAACAACCATTACTGTGAGTATTAACATAATTGGACTCAAATAAATAGCCTCCATCATGAATATTGACAATAGTGTTAAAGCAGAAGCAACAGCTAATATGCCATTTCGTTTAGCACTTAAGTAATAAAATAAGACTAAGAGAGAAAAGCCAAAAACACCGTGCATTAATGTAAAATACGAAGCACAATTAAAAAAAGAATTTTCATCAGATGACATCCCAATAAATTCGTTTGCACCTAATAGTAATGTATCAAAAGATTGAGTAGCCAAATACTCCCATCCATAAAACAATCGTAAGAATGAACTTCTACCTCCATCACCCTGAACGGAGCTAATATTATTTCCTCTTTCAACCAAACCTTGCCCTATATCAGAGGATATATATGCATATGCTAGACAGCATACAACCGGTAAAAATGCTATAAGATATCCTATTTTAGAATTATCTTTGTTAACAAAGATAATTTGATATAATTTTATTAATATCAGTAAACCTAAACATAGAACACCAACACCAGATTGAATAGCCAACAATATAATAGTGATAAACAAAGCTTTTCTTGAAAATATTTTATTCCTATTCTCTTCACAGAATAATTCCAAACACAGAGCAACAACACAATACTGCGCCCAGTATGAAGGTTCCGCAAAAATCGAAGAAAAACGCCCTGCAAATCTTGTTTTCTGATGTATTTGTAATTCACTAAATGTAAAATCTCCGTAATTTAAGTGACTTGAAATCGGTAAAATTACAGATGTCCCTTGTCCTAGAGCATAATAAGCCACATTTTGGTAGACAAATAATAGTGCAGCGAAAACGAAAATACAATATATATACTTCCTAAGTTTTTCTATATTAAAGTAACTAGCAAACAATGCCCAACCTATTGAAAATAAAAAAAAGTTTAGACTCCCTGGTATTAATTTTGTGAACTTGAATGGAGCTACAAAAAAAATGTCATGAAATGCAACATAAGCCCAACATATAAAGTAAACACAAGGCACGATGTACATAATTGGCTTTGTTTTAAAAAGCGAGTATAAAAAAAGTATTACAGTAATTACTTGAGGTAAATAAAAAGCCGTAGACCCCAAATAATAAAGGTTCAAAACAGGATACGCAGCCAATGCTAACATATATACATTCAATTTTCCGCCTTTATTGTTCAATGTTGAATCCATAATTTCTCATGAAAATTTACAATTAATTTTAAAGATATCTGTCAAGGAATCTAAACATAAATCATCATGCTACAATTGCACTAAATCCCCAAAATTGATTTTTATTTTTTTAATATCGTTTTATTAATAAATCGATTAACATATTGCTTCTCTGATTGTTTTAGTCCTAACAAAAAAACGATAAGAATCATCACCATTACGTAAACAACGGAAACAACTAAAAGCTTCACTAAATTATTAACTATTATAAAATTACTAATAGCGAAACAAGCAAAAATTGACACTACAGAAACTATACAAATAGGACACATAACCTTTATAAGGTAATCGGACATCCTTAATTTTATCTTTGGATATATCATATAAACCCTTACAAATTGAGTAAAAAATTCGACAACTAAATAAACAATAAAAACCACAACAGGCGAAATGTGTAAAAACCTAAGAAAAATATATGCCAAAGGAACAACAGATAATAACAAAGAACTTTCTACAATCTGCACAATCTTTATATTACCTGTAGCATGAAGAGCTGTCATAGTTGGATTTTGAAGTGTATTTATTAGACCCACTATTAACATAAGCCGAGTAAATTCAGCTGTATATAGGGGCACCTCCCCAAGCCACAATTCCAAAATATACTGAGTATGAATACATACAGGTATTGTAACCAAAAGCATCAGATAAAAAGAGAAACGACTTGACATAAAAACAAGTGTATGAAGCCTAACATAATCCCTTTGTGCATATGATTTAATAATTTGCGGATTGATTGCTGTCTGGAAACCTGCAAAAAACATTCTAGCTGCAGCCTGAACTTGAACAGATATACCTCGTGCTGCATTAACCACAGCACCGAAGAAAATATTAAGTAAAATATTCAACCCTTGTGTATAACCCATAACAGCAATATTCCCTGTTAGCGTCCAACCTGCAAAAGAGAGAACTTTCACAGATATTTCCTTATCCCACATAATTCTATATGAACTTTCTTGAAACCTCTTCTTGCAATATAACATATAAATCAAACGAACAATAAGTTGTATAAATACATGAAGAATTGCATAAATTATCAAACGATCAATCGGTGAATAAAAGAGAAATATTGCAATTAAAAACTTCGCAACAGTATCAAATATGGAAATTACTGCAAAAGCAGACATTTTCTCATGAGCAATAATGAGACCATTATAAGGTGAACTTATAATGGTTATGATTGAAGATAATACAGCACTTTGATAAACCCATATAGCAGCAACTAGTCTTTCCTCAGGTATCACCAATTTATTCATTAAGAACCACAAACCGATAGTTTCTGCAAAAAGCAAAATAGCAACTGCAAAAAGCCAATGGATAGACATTATACAAGCAAATAGTTTATTTATACTCCACTGATTGCCCGAACCAATCTCTACAGCAATGAATCTAGAATTAGCATTAGAAAGAGACATATTCACAAAGTTGAGCATTGCAATTATACCACCAACAACATTATAAATACCATAATCCTCTACTCCTAACGCTTGTAATACAAGACGTGATGTATATAGTTGAAGTAACAGAATAAATAACATACGAAGGTATAAAACTATTGTGTTCTTTGCTAATCTTTTATTTTCTGTTGTCTGATCTAACATTTATTTCAAATTTCTTCTTTTTACTTAACCAATCATCTTCATTTCAAATTGGCACTAAATAAATAATTACTACTAAATAAAACCACTATTACACATGAAGCATATTTGTATTAAGAAAATAATCCCCACTTTAACAAACAGACTTAGATAGTAAATATTAATGCGCTATAAATAAAATATAAAGCTAAATATCTTTCCCTAATGCAAATAATACTTATAAATAATTTATTATTATTTTACTCACTCCACTTCCATTCAAATCTTTCTATATCTTCTTCCACAAGTGGATTTCCTATCTGTACTTCTATAAAAGTTAAATCCGTTATGGCTTTTATGGCATGGTGATGCCCAAGAGGGATATTCATAACGTCTCCACGCTTAACCAATCTACGCTCACCGTCCAAAACGAATATTCCTTCCCCGTCAACGCAAGTCCATGTCTCGCTGCGATGACGGTGTAGCTGGTAACTTATGTGTTTGCTCGCATTTAAATGTATCGTTTTTGTCAACGAACGGGTACCGTCTTCGTATTTAGCATTATCCAAGACACAATAAGTTCCCCAACGACGCTCCTCGTACATGGGGCGTGTGATAAGCTTGTTGGCGTAGTCCTTTATCTTTTCCGAATCCTGCTTGTCGCAAACCATTATTCCGTCCGGTGACGCTGCCACGATGACATCTTTCAGTCCGTTGCAGAATACGGGTATACCCAATTCATTTACGGCGTGTGTATTCTCGTTGTTTTCTCCCATCATCACATTGCCGATATGGATGCTTGGCAGTTCCTCACACAGAGCGTTCCATGTGCCAAGATCTTTCCATTCACCAGCGAAAGGAACAACGGCTACTGATTCTGCTTTTTCAGCGACTTCATAATCGAAACTGATTTTTGGGAATTCTGTATAGCGTTTGTGGGTTTCTTGGAAAGTATCGGCCTTGATATATTGCTCAACAATATTCATCATATAGCCAAGACGGAATGCGAACACACCGCCATTCCAATAAGCTCCTTGCTCAAGGAGTTGCTTTGCCTTTTCCTCATTCGGTTTTTCAGTGAAGCGTTCCACCATCTTAACTCCTTCAGACGTTTCCGCTTCCTTTGGTACTACATAACCGAATTTCTCGCTCGGGTATGTCGGAGCGATGCCCATCAGTACAAGGTCGGCAACATTATTCTTTACGGTCTCGACCATCTTGCCTATCGTGGCGAAATATCTTGATTCAGTATAAACGTCGCACGGCATTACAACCACGATTTCGTCACAGCCACATTTCTTCTCTTTAGCAAGGTAGCTTGCGGCAAGAGCGATAGCCGGAAATGTATCACGACGTTCCGGCTCGGTTACTACACTCACATCTTCTCCCAACTGGTTGATGATACTGTCACGCTGTACGGCATTGGTAGCGAATGTAATGTTATTGGTAAGTTGTGCCTCACGTATTTGACGCACGACTCGCTGTATCATAGATTCCATACCGCCGTCAGGCGAAGCCAACAATGGTAGGAATTGCTTGCTGCGAGCGTCATTACTAAGTGGCCACAGGCGTTTGCCTGAGCCACCGGATAATAAGATTAATTGCATATAATCTATTTTTCTATTTTTAAGCACATTTTAATTCTATCTCCTCTTTTGCTGATGCTCATAAGAATTCTTCAATTGCGTCATCTCTTTTATCATCTTTTCATGACGATTAAGTAAAGAGGCGAAGACTTCTTGATAGGCCAACTTCTTGTCTGTGTCGCCTTGTGACTCGGTGTCTTTTATCTTATTTTCAAGAAAGTCATAGGCTATACGGAAAGCATCGAATTCTGAATGATACTGAAACATGCGTTTCTTGTAGTAATTGTCTGTAATCATAAGGTCACTCGTATTTATTAAGAATGGTTTGTGACATACGTACAGTATCTTTCAAATACTTAACATGCTCAACTTGGATATTGTTTGCGAGACGAAGTAATGCCAGAGAAAGCTCGCCATCTTTAACAATGTCACTTAAAGTTTCTTTATCGGCATTATCAACGACTGCGCTTTTTAGCTTGCCGGAGAGGTCATTCGACTTGTTTCTCAGGAACTCTTCGACTTCTATGTAAACGTCACAAACAAGTGTACGCTGCTTTATGGTTTCAGTTGTTGTCATAACTATTTATAGTATCTACTATACCACTCCGCAAAGCATCTCAATCCGCTTCTCAAACTTGTATTTGGCTTAAATCCAAAATCTAGTTCAAGTGGTGTCGTATCTGCATAAGTTACAGGCACATCTCCAGGTTGCATAGGTACAAGTTCCTTGTGTGCTTCAAAGTCATAATTCTGTGGCAATACTCCTGCACGAACAAGTTCTTCCTGAAGAATAGTAACGAAGTCAAGGAGGTTTTCTGGAGAATTGTTACCTATGTTATATACCTTATAAGGAGGGATAGGTAAACCATCTTCACCATTCTGCTTCTCGGGTGCGTGCTGCATGATGCGAACTACACCTTCTACTATATCGTCCACGAAAGTGAAATCACGTTTGCAGTTTCCGTAATTGAAGATCTTGATAGTTTCGCCTTTTACAAGTTTGTTGGTAAAGCCAAAGTATGCCATATCGGGACGACCGGCTGGACCATAAACGGTGAAGAAACGAAGTCCTGTTGACGGAATGTTATAAAGTTTACTATAGGCATGTGCCATCAACTCGTTGCTTTTCTTTGTTGCAGCATAAAGAGATACAGGGTTATCCACTTTATCGTCAGTTGAATACGGAACTTTCTTGTTGCTACCATAAACAGATGAGGAAGAAGCATATACAAGATGCTCTACTTCGTGGTGACGGCATGCTTCAAGGATATTATAGAAACCTATAAGGTTGCTCTGAATATAAGCATCGGGATTGGTGATGCTATAACGTACGCCTGCCTGAGCAGCAAGGTTTACTACAACTGCGATTTTGTTTTCTGTGAAAATCTTTTCTACTGCTTCTTTGTCTGCTATTGAAGCATGAACGAAAGTCCAGTCACGATTTAAAGCTTCTATTTCTTTCAGACGTTCGTACTTGATATTTACATCATAATAATCGGTAATAGAGTCTATACCTATTACTTTGATATTCTGCACATCGTGGAAAAGACGCTTTACAAGGTTGCTACCGATAAAGCCAGCTGCACCTGTCACTAAGACGGTCTTATCTTCTAAGTTTACATTATATTCTACCATCTCTTAGTCTCTTCTAAAAATGTCACGTGTATATACTTTCTCTTCTACGTCTTTCAGGCAGTCATCAAAGCGGTTAGCGATGATTGCCTTGCTCTTTGCCTTGAATTCGTCAAGGTTATTAACAACCTTACTTCCGAAGAATGTTGTACCGTCTTCAAGTGTAGGTTCGTAAATGATAACTTCTGCGCCTTTGGCTTTAACACGCTTCATAATGCCCTGAATAGCAGATTGACGGAAATTATCAGAATTAGATTTCATAGTCAAACGATACACGCCAATAACACAAGCGTGTTCTTTGCTTGCATCCCACTGACCATTTTCTGTATACCATCCAGCTTTGCGTAAAACAGCATCAGCAATGTAATCCTTACGAGTTCTGTTTGACTCAACAATAGCAGACATCATGTTCTGAGGAACATCCTGATAGTTGGCAAGGAGCTGCTTGGTGTCTTTCGGCAAGCAGTAACCGCCGTAACCGAATGATGGGTTGTTATAATGTGTACCGATACGTGGGTCGAGTCCTACGCCTTCGATGATGGCCTTGCTATCCAAGCCCTTAACTTCTGCGTAAGTATCGAGTTCGTTGAAGTAGCTTACACGGAGTGCAAGGTATGTGTTAGCGAAGAGCTTAACGGCTTCGGCTTCTTTCATACCCATAAATAAGGTGTCGATGTTTTCCTTGATGGCTCCTTCCTGCAAGAGTGCAGCGAATGTCTTGGCTGCTTCTTTCAGCATCTCTACATCTGTTACTGATTCGATAGCGTTGTTTTCTGCTTCGAACTCGGGCTTATCGATAATCTTAGGATAGCCTACTATGATGCGGCTCGGGTAAAGGTTGTCGTACAGTGCCTTGCTTTCGCGAAGGAACTCAGGTGAGAAAAGAAGATTGAACTTCTTAACGCCTTTCTGCGCATACTTTAAATAAAGGTTACGAGTATAGCCTACTGGGATAGTACTCTTGATTACCATAATGGCATCGGGGTTTACTTCAAGCACCAGGTCGATTACTTCTTCTACATGGGTAGTGTCGAAGTAGTTCTTAACGGGGTCGTAGTTGGTTGGAGCTGCGATTACAACGAAGTCGGCATCGGCATAAGCTGACTTTCCATCGAGGGTGGCAACAAGGTTTAATGGCTTCTCTGCCAGATACTTTTCGATATAATCGTCCTGAATAGGAGAAATCTTGTTGTTCAGCTTCTCTACTTTTTCGGGGATTACATCTACTGCCGTTACATGATGGTGTTGAGCTAACAGGGTAGCAATACTCAGTCCCACGTAGCCAGTTCCGGCCACGGCGACTTTAACGTCTTTAAAATCACGCATATTTAAAAAAGTTTGGTTTTTTCCGGATGTGTTATTCCTCCACCACTTCAAAATCCGCATTCCTCATTCCACGTATGGCCACGGCATAGCCTCCAAACTCCATGACGAGCTGGCGGTCGCGGTCTATACGCACGATGTATCCCTCCTGTCCTTGGAAAAGGCCAGAGAGTACACGGAGCTTAACATGTTTTTTGGCGAATTTCACGAATGGGTCGCGAAGAAAAGTAATGTGTTCGGGGTTGGTCTGCAGAATCTTCATGAACGGTTCCATCGTAGCGTTGGCTATCGAGGCGGGTCGGTCGGTACTGCAGTCTTTTACGAGATGATATAAAGGGAAGTTTCGATTTAGGAATCGTTGCAGGTCTTTGGTGGTGCCTTGCAGAAAAATAAGTCCGCTTACCGATGGGCGCAGTTCTTTTTTTACGCCTTTGTCGCCTTCTTTGGAGCGATATACGTAAGAGCGGTGAATAAAGTATCGGGGGACGGCTTCGTCTCTTTTTCGGCAGATTTCCATCCGTTTCTCGAATGTCTCGACAGACATGTGATGAATAAAGATGTAGCTCCATGAAGTGGGAATCTCGGAGACGGCGGCCCTCACTTCGCTAATAGATAGTCTCTCCACTTCCGACGCCAATTGATTCTTAGCATCGGTAACGTGTTTGCCCTCTGGAAAACAGGAGTTTTCGTCGGCTGTAGAAAGAGAAATAGAGCAATCCTGCGTCACTTCCTTCGTCTACTTTATGTCGCTGTCGGCTATCATCGCGAAGAATGATATTGCCGATTGTGCAACAATAGTTTTCATATGTCTTATACCATTTAGATTAAGCTCGTCCTGAGCTCTTTCCTCTATCAGTCTTATCTAATCTTTCCTAAGAAGACTGGAATTTGGATGCAAAGTTAGCATTTTTCTTTTATTTACACTCATTAAAATACTACATTATTATGACTTCTGTATATGTTCTTCATACATAGACGAGAATGACGGTTGGGTTATTACTATAATTATATAGGTATAATTGTGGTAAAGCTTGCGAATAGAAGTTCGGTTTTTCTTATTCAATTCTCTATCTTTAGGCTAGAGATATATAAACTTAACCTAAGTATATATAAACTTAAGCTAAGTACATATAAACTTAGGTTAAGTATAGAGATTTGCTGTTCATTGGCGTAGTTTTTCATTGCAAGCAATGATCTTTTTCATTGGTGCATCATCGCGCCATGATTATATATAAATAAGGTGAGATAATAATGAAGTGTGGGTATTTTCTAAAAAGGAACTGATTCCTTTCTTATAAGGAAATTCTTTATAAGAAAGGAAAATAAAACATTGCGATGTTTTTTTGTCCAGATTAACATGTTTCGGGGTTATTTTTTAAATGAAATTGATATTAGCAATGGTGTAATCGTCATTATGGCTTATACAGCTTATAAAAATTAGCACGGTACTTCTTAAAAATGAGAAGATAATATAATTTGCGGAGTAAGAAAATAGTTGTAATTTTGCAAGCGCTAATAACATTTTCAAACTGATTAGAATTATACAATAAAACCATGAGCTTTGGATACACTGTAAATAAAGAAAAAAATGGGGTTTTATTAGCATACCTCGCAGAAAGAATTCCTAACGTAACGCTTAGGAAGCTATTGAAGTTGGTGTATCTTACAGACGAGAAATTCACAATCGAAAGAGGGTTTCCTTTAACCTGGTTCAATTACTTCGCATGGAAAAAAGGTCCTGTGGCTCCTGAAGTGTATGATGTAAAAAACGGATCCTTCGCTGATTTTGTTCAGTGTCACCGCAACAGTAACGACAAGTATGAAGTATCCCCAGTTGGTGGCGCACTTACAGAAGATAGGCTAAACCTCTACAGCCGATATGAAATGAACATGATTGATGAAATCATTTCTAAATATGGATCAATGTCGGCAGATGAACTAACTGACATCACCCATCTTGAGAACACCTTGTGGAGCAAAGTAGTGAATGAGAATAAGCTTACTTTTTCTGACTCAGGTCGTTCTGACTGTGAAATCCACTTGAACCGTCTTATTGAAGGCGACGAGGAAAAAGAAGAAGTCTTTGAGGACGCTCTTGAATATATGCAGTTCTGTAACGCTACATCGACATGTTAAAGGCAAAGAATATCATCTACGGTTTTTGTACCTTTACAAATCCTCCTAAAAACAAGTATTTAATTTCTCTTTATAGGAGTGAAACCTTGCATGTTGTTGCCGTATTCCCAACTTCAAAGAAACGTTCTGGCAGTTTATCACCTAAACACGGAAAGAACTACAGAGGAGAGGATATTGTATCGTATGTGTTCGAAGCGAACAGGTGCATCGGAAAGAAATATGGTTCAGACGAAGATTTTTCTTTTCCTCTGCATACTACAATTCCCTTTGATTATTGTTTCAGAGACGGTGAACAAGAAAGTCTTCTAAAGTCTTTTCAGCACCCCGAAGTAGTGGGAGTCCTCTCGGATAAAGAATACATAGAATTGATTTATGCTTTTTACAAAAGCCCGTTGACTCCACAAAAATACATACCTATTTTTGAGAAAATATTGGAAGAGTTTTATTCCAAGCCATCGGTATAAGTGATGTATCTTACTGTTGCCCTTTCAGGGCGTAGCGTATATAAACACATGAGACCTAGGGCGTTGCCCTAGGCTAGGAACTCGTTGGGCTTTCAGCCCGCCAATAGATTATAAAAGCCAACAGCGAAGACCGAAGGTCAAGCAAAAGCACCAACCGGAGCCAACAGCGAAGCGCCTTGGCGTATAATGGAACGGCCTAGGCGGAGGGGCGTGAGCGGAGGAATGGCCGGGCGGTGCTGAAAAATGCTGTTTGAGCGTAGTGCAACGAAGCGAGTTCTTTTTTCAGCACCAGAACGGCCTTTCCGGAGTAGGCCCGGAGACGTAGCCTTGATTTTTTCTTCTTGTTTCTTCTTCTTTTGTATCAAGACAAAAGAAGAAGAAAAACCCATCCGCATGGCCAATTTTAAAAAACAAGAAGAATAAAACAATTCTGTAAGTCAAAAACATCCACAAATTCAAAGCAAAACATTGCGCAGATTAAAATTACTAAACAATTTTCGAAGGAGTCAATGTCTGACAAGCAAATAATAAAAAATATAATAATATAAAGCTAACACTATTTCGCATATCGAAAGTATATAGAATACACTGATATAATGCGAGTTAAATCAATTGTTTTAAAAGTATACTAAATTGTAATAATTGCAAATAATGAAATATACCTACTCCTAAGTATTGTGTATTACTGTTTGAATAGCTAACTTTGCACTCGTAATCGATAACTTATAAACATTCAGTTAAATTATGACACAGAATTTTAAAGAAGGACGTTGGAATCACGAAATCAATGTAACCGACTTTGTGAAGACCAACATCACTCCTTATACAGGAGACGCCTCTTTCCTCGTTGGTCCTACACAGCGTACTCAGGCAGTATGGAACAAATGTCTTGAAGCGTTGGCAGAAGAACGTGCTAACAACGGTGTTCGCTCGCTCGATCCGTCTACCGTTTCTACCATTACATCGTTCGCTGCAGGATACATCGATAAGGAAAACGAGGTAATTGTCGGATTGCAGACAGACGAAGTTCTCCGTCGTGCCATCAAGCCTTTCGGTGGTATCAAAGTAGTAGAAAAGGCTTGTCGTGAAAATGGTGTAGAAGTAGACCCACACGTAAAAGATATATTTACACACTACCGTAAAACTCACAATGACGGTGTGTTCGACGCTTATACAGAAGAAATCCGTTCATTCCGCTCTTTGGGATTCCTTACAGGTCTTCCAGATAACTACGCTCGTGGCCGTGTAATCGGTGACTATCGTCGTTTGGCTCTTTACGGTCTGGATAGACTTATTGAGGTTAAGCAGAACGACTTGCGCAACCTTACTGGTCCGATGACTGATGCTCGTATCCGCTTGCGCGAAGAAGTAGCAGAGCAGATCAAGGCTTTGAAGGAAATCAAGATCATGGGTCAGCAGTACGGACTCGACCTGAGCCGCCCGGCTTACACTGCACAAGAAGCTGTACAGTGGGTATACATGGCTTATCTTGCTGCCGTAAAAGAACAAGACGGTGCAGCCATGTCACTTGGTAACGTTTCTTCATTCCTCGATATCTATATCGAATATGATATGCACAACGGTACTTTGGACGAAACTCACGCTCAGGAGTTGATCGACCAGTTCGTTATCAAATTGCGTATGGTTCGCCACTTGCGTATGCAGGCTTACACCGATATCTTTGCAGGCGACCCGACTTGGGTAACTGAATCTTTGGGTGGACGCTTCAATGACGGACGTACTAAGGTAACTAAGACTTCGTTCCGTTTCTTGCAGACTCTTTATAACTTGGGCCCATCGCCAGAACCTAACTTGACAGTTCTGTGGAGTCCTGAGTTGCCAGAAGGCTTCAAGAACTTCTGTGCTCAGGTATCTATCGATACATCTTCTATCCAGTACGAAAACGACGATTTGATGCGTGAAGTACGTAACTCTGACGACTACGGAATTGCTTGCTGCGTATCTTATCAGGATATAGGTCGCCACATACAGTTCTTCGGTGCACGCTGTAACTTGGCTAAGGCGTTGCTGTTGGCTATCAACGGCGGACGTTGCGAAAATACAGGTACTTTGATGGTTAAAGACATCCCGGCATTGACTGGTGACGTTCTTAACTTTGAAGAAGTATTGGCTAACTATAAGAAAGTGCTTCACGAAGTAGCTCGTGTATATAATGAAGCTATGAACATCATTCACTACATGCACGATAAGTACTACTACGAAAAAGCTCAGATGGCATTCGTTGACACTGACCCGGTTATCAACTTGGCTTATGGTGTAGCAGGTATGTCAATCGCTGTAGACTCACTTTCTGCTATCAAGTACGCTAAGGTAACAGCTCGCCGCAACGAGCAGGGATTGACTGAAGGTTTTGACATCGAAGGCGAATTCCCATGCTTCGGTAATGACGATGACCGCGTAGACCACTTGGCGGTTGACTTGATTTACTACTTCGACGAAGAGTTGAAGAAACTCCCGGTTTACAAGAACGCTAAGCCTACATTGTCTATCCTTACTATCACTTCTAACGTAATGTACGGTAAGAAGACAGGTGCTACTCCTGACGGTCGTGCTAAGGGTGTTGCTTTCGCTCCGGGTGCTAACCCAATGCACGGACGCGATAAGAACGGTGCTGTTGCTTCATTGAGCTCAGTAGCTAAGTTGCGTTACCGCGACTCACAAGACGGTATCAGTAACACATTCTCTATCGTTCCGAAGTCACTTGGTGTAGATTTGGAAACTCGTATCGAGAACTTGGTTACTATGATGGACGGATATTTCGTGAAGGGTGCACACCACTTGAACGTAAACGTATTGAACCGTGAAATGTTGGAAGACGCTATGGTTCATCCTGAAAAATATCCGCAACTTACTATCCGTGTAAGTGGATACGCAGTAAACTTCATCAAGTTGAGCCGCGAGCATCAGCTGGAGGTTATCTCTCGTAGTTTCCACGAAAGATTCTAATTTTGGATAAAATAACTATAATGATTAGAGTACATTCTTACGAATCATTAGGAACATACGACGGACCGGGCATCCGGCTCGTCGTTTTTCTTCAAGGCTGTAACTTCCGCTGCCTGTATTGCGCTAACCCCGATACCATCGACGCTAAAGGCGAGAGCAAAGAAACAGAGCCGGAAGAAATTCTGCGAATGGCTGTCAGCCAAAAACCTTTCTACGGAAAGAAGGGTGGGGTTACATTCAGTGGCGGTGAACCTACCTTTCAGGCAGGTGCTCTTATACCACTGTTTAAGATGCTGAGAGAAGCAGGCATTCATATCTGTGTGGATACTAACGGTGGTATATGGAACAAAGACGTAGAGGAACTCTTGTCGTTGGCCGACTTGGTGTTGCTCGACGTGAAGGAGTTCAATAATGATCGCCATCGCACTATTACCGCACGCAGCAATGAGCAGACACTGCGCACTGCCGCATGGCTCGAAGCCAACGGAAAGCCTTTCTGGATGCGCTATGTATTAGTGCCCGGATACAGCGATTTTGAAGAGGATATCCGTGCGCTGGGCGAAAGTATTAAAGACTATAAACAGTTACAGCGAATAGAGATATTGCCTTACCATACGCTGGGTGTACATAAGTACGAAGCGATGGGGCAGGAATATAAATTAAGGGATGTCCCGCAGAACACCCCTCAACAATTGGAACAGGCAAAGAATATATTCTCTGAATATTTCTCTACCGTATATGTAAACTAATTAGCTTCGGCTAACCTCTAATCCCTTGTCCGACAGACTCATTTCTACGAAACGAGCTTTGTCGTTCAGGGGATTTTGATTTAATACCTTGCGTATGCGCAGTGCCGCTTCTGTATCTTTCGCTATCATGTATAGATAGCCTCCACCACCGGCTCCCGGCAATTTATATCCTAAACATAAATCGTCTATCTGACTGGTGATGGCTTGTATAGACGCAGGATTGGTGCCCGAGTCGAGACTCTGGTTCTGTTCCCATGTTTTACGTACCAATCTGCCCATAGCGTCGAAGTCATTTCTTAAGATAGCGTCGTACGTTTCGAGTGCGTGAGTCTTCATCTGTCCTAAAATCTCCAGCCTTTCTGTTTCGTTCAGGAACATTCCTTTTACTATTTCCGCCAGAATATTTTTTGCTGTACGTGTAATGCCCGTATAGTATAGCAAATGGCATTTGCGGCATTCATCATCAGTAAACAGATGCTCGGGTAGCCATCTTACTGCCGGCTCTTGGTTCCATCCGGCAGTAGTTTGCAGCAGTTTCACTCCTTGCAGTATACCTCCGTATTGGTCTTGCCATCCTCCGCCGGTGGTTAGCAACTGCTCCAGTATCAGTGTGCGGCTACCTATGGCTTGCTTGTCCCAGTTCAATCCGCAGAAATCGTTCACTGCCCCCAGCACTGTAGATGCCAGGATAGAGCTTGTGCCCAGTCCCGATCCGGCAGGTACGGCAGCTAATAATGTCACTTCAATACCGGCACCGAAAGCTTCGAGCTGCTTCTGCAGAGATTCGAATTTCTCTTCTGAGAAATCAGGGTGGAATCCGGCAAGCACTAATGCGGCTTTAGGGATAGAGAACGGAGAGCCAACTACATTGAAATGGTGCAGTTCTTCGTAAGTAGAGATAACCTCCATTGCGCCTAAGTCGATAGAGCGCAGAATTATTTTATACTCTTTAGAAGGCTTTATGTAAACTTGCAACGGTGGCTGTCCGTTTAGCTCGATGGCCAAGTTTACAATATTGCCGCCATTCATCAGACTATAAGGAGGCGTATCAGTCCACCCGCCTGCCAAGTCTATACGTACTGGGCTACGGCCCCATACTATCTGGTCGGCATATACATTCATCTTTGGGCGTTGGCTGTGGTTCATGGTCTGCGTAAGTTCCTGACGCATAATCTTGAAAGCCTTGGCTTCTTGCTCTTTGATTACCTCCGTAGATGCTCCCTTGTATTCAAGAGTCTTGGCTCTGAACATGGCATCGCTGATGCGGGTCATCAACGGAGCGTCGGTAGGCAATTCTGCCGGCAAGTCGATGTTGTTCTTTGCAAACTCTTGTGCAGCTTCCTTCAAGTTTAACTGATAGAACACGCTCTGACCGTAGTTTCTTGCCAATGCACTCCAACTGTCATTTCTGAATTCTTTTCGTTGTGTCGTAAGTCTGCGAAGATTTGCGTATGTAGAAATCTCATCTGCCGAAAGTTTTTTTGCTTTCAGATATATTTCTTTTCCTTCTGCTAAAGTCGGTTCGCTTGTCATGAAGCGCAATACTAGTCCCAACTCTTCTGTAGAGGTACATACCGGGAAGATACGTGCGGCTTGCAAGTCTTGCTTACCTTCAATTTCTTCCGCGTTAAGTTTTCTGTCATTGAACCATTGTGGGGCAGGATTACCTAAGAATGCTGTACCTGCGTCAGTAATATCGCCTCTGAACATATCATTGAAACCGTAAGGACGAGCCACGAAATCAGATTCTCCGATAGGAACCACGTCAATACATACTCCGTCGGCAATGTTCAGTTCCCAATCGTTCTCTGGTACTCCTGTAATAATGTTCTTGCTGTGCAACTTCCACTTAGGACCAACGTGACTGTTCTCTATCCATACCTCCTGATTGTCGGAAGTCAGTTTATATTCTACTTTTGTGTTCTGTACAAAGATAGACGGATGAGGCTTAACCTTAAGGTGCATTATTTCGCGCTGGTCTATCACGCTGTTTTGTACGGCAAGAGTAGACGAAATCATTTCTCTGCTTGTGCCGTAATGATGGAATTCGCCTCCCGGCAATGGCAATATAGCGACCGACAGACTATTCAGTTCCTCATCGATGATGCTGGGATGATCTCCAAGCGCCTTACCGAAATCGGTATACATGTCATAGAATCCGATGCTACCATCAGCTTTTACTGAATGCTTAACGAGCAGCTCTACCGCACGGTCGCTCAGCAACCAGATTCCTATATCCATCAAGAACAGATAATCGCGCATCAGTTTTCCTAATTCTGCCACCGACGGTTTCTGTAGCATGAAATCCAATCGCTCAGGGTTATCTCTACGTGATACGAATACTCCATGATTCTTAGCCAACTCTGGGTCTACCCATAAGCCGTAGCATACTACGTCTGCTTCGGGTATTTCCTGCAGCGGCTTAGAAGCGCGGATATACACGTCGCCACTGGCGATAAGAGTGTGCAGAGAGCCGGGGGCCTTCTGCATAATGCGGTTGTACAGCGGAAGCTGTAACGAAAGTAAGTTCTGCGTGAGTCTCTGTCCGCGTCCCCATCTGAAGATAGGAATAGGGGTGAGTACTTTTCCCGATGGCGCATAGCTTGGCAGACGTCGGCTCTGACCTCCGGCGTGAAGTAATATGCGTTTCTCGTTGGCAAGCCATGATGGTAGATTCTGCAGCCAATCGATCTGTTGGTTATCCGAGTCGTTTTCTATGCATTCCTTAAGTAACCATGCGGTTCCTCCTCCAGAACCTAATTTGCGGTCTTTAGGGTCGGATGTACAGAACCATTCCTTGCGGTTGGCATTGGTTATATCATAAAAACATTCCACTAAGTTGGGTGGAAGTGAAAGTAACGTTTTCATTTCGATATATTATAAAAATTAATACAGATAATCTAAGCGAAAGCTATTTGTGATGCGCACTATAAACGCAATACGCACCAATAGCCTTTACAAAAGAACGGAAAAATATAATTATACGCAATGTTTCCGTTTATTAATTCACGTTGCCTTATACCAATCAGGGTAGGGTTTTTACGTTTTGGATGAAATTGGTAAAAAAGAAAAGCCGAATGGTAAATATCACCACTCGGCTTTTTCTTAAAATGATATGTCTTTAACAATTTTACTTGTTATTTCTTCTTGCTTTCTTCGTTGGTATGTCCGTAACCGTATCCATAACCATATCCATATTTCTTGCCGTATCCGTAACGTCCGTAGCGTCCGTACTTACCATATCCGTAGTAAGAACCAGCTGTACGCTTGCTCATGTCGATACAGTTCAAGATAACGCATGGATTAGGCAACTTCTGCTCTCTGCTCAATTCGTTAATCAGCTGGAAGTCGCTCTTAGCTGTTACGTTAGAACGGCAGATGTAAACACTCATGTCTGCGCATCGAGCGATAAGCTGAGTATCTGTTACCATTCCGATAGGAGAGGTATCCAAGATAACATAATCGAAGTTCTTCTTCAATATCTCAATAGCTTTATCCAATGCCGGACGTGCTACCAACTCAGTCGGGTTAGGAGGGATGGTACCACCAGGCAGGATGAACAAGTTAGGACTAACTTCGCTCTGCTGGCAGAGGCTCATCAAGTCTACATTTTCCGGGTCAACCAAGAACTGAGTGATACCGCGTTCCTTATGTGACAGATGGAATACCTTATTCAAACCAGGCTTACGGATATCCAATCCGACGATAACTGTGCGTTTGCCCATGAAAGCGAAACTACATGCCAAGTTACCGCTGGTAAACGATTTACCTTCACCACTGGTAGTAGATGTGAAAAGAATAACCTTCTGGTTGGTATTCAACATATACTGTACGTTGGTACGTATAGAGCGGTATACCTCTTCCATCATGCCGTTCTTGTTCTCGTGTACGACAATCGGGCTGCTGGTAACTTCTTCTGTCATAGGAATATCACCAATTACAGGCAGGTTGGTAAGCTTCTCAACATCGCCTCGTGTTTCAATCTTATAATGAGTGAGCGACAACAAGTAGATGATGCCGGCAGGAATACCTAAACCTAAGATAAATGCGATAAGATAAATCATCGCACCCTTAGGAGATACCTGCTTGTCGAACATCGGGTCGTCGATTACACGAGCGTTGTTTGCTGTAGATGCCAAGGTGATGTTGTTTTCCTCACGTTTCTGAAGCAACATAAGATACAAGTTGGCCTTGATTTCCTGCTGGCGGCTCATGCTAAGGAACTCTTTCTCCTGAATAGGAGCGCTGCTTACCTTACCAGAATACTTGTTTGCCTGATGCTGCAATTCACGGCGAGTAATAAGCAAGCCTTCTTCGGCAGTGCGGATAGAAAGCTCAACATTCTGACGCATCTGCGCGATACCTTCGTCCAGATTGATAAGGGCAGGGTTGGTGTCGCTGGTAGTACGCTGCAAACGCTTGCGCTCAATCAACATTTCATTATATGTGTTGATGATAGCGCTTAATTCGCTGCTTTTCGCCAATCCGATGTTACCCGGAATTACATCATAACGGTTCTTGTCGTTATTGATATATTCTTTTATGAACTGCAACAGACGAATCTGAGTCTCATTGTCGGCGTATGCTTTTTCAGCAGTAGAACGTTCTTGTACAGCCAAAGCAGCATCATTAGTAATATCCACCAATCCGGCGCCTTGCTTAAATGCAGCCAAGCGGTTTTCAGCCGACCCCAACTCTTCATTGATGATAGTGATACGTTCGTTTATGAATTCGGCAGTCTTGCTGGCTACCTCGTTCTTGTCGTTGTTGGCCTCTTGGTTGTAGAGGTTTACCAAGCTTGTCAAGAAATCCTTAGCACGTTCTATGTGGCTGTCTGTAAGAGTCAAGTTAGCGATAGTGGTAGTCTTGCTTGTTGCAGCAACTGTAAGTCTCGTCAAGTAGCTTTTAGTAGCTATGCTAGGAGCGTTGATGCTTGCTTCTACCACGATAGGAGCGTTTTCATCTTTCTTGTCCTCTTCGTCTTCGGCTACATTCTTCTTCGCGATTACAGTAGTGTCTGGCAAAGAAAAGCTGAATACACCGATTTCTGTAGGAAGCACTGCTGGCAGGCGGTCAAAATGATTGCTGAATGTTTTTTCTTTAGTCTTGATTTCTACATCCAGAACCTTTTTGTCTGTCAGTTTCATGCGTACATCTGCATGTTTTATTTTTTCAGCGTCTTCTGGAGTAACCCATACATTTACAGCGTTGTCTTTATACAACTCTTCGCTGCGGAATGTTCCGGGGCTTGAATAGTGTATGTACAGATTAAGGTTACATACTACCTTCTTAACCAAAGTATGAGTCTGGAGGATACCCAATTCGTTGTCGAAGTTCTGAGCAGACGATGTAATAAGTCCCAATTCCTGTAAGTCGATACCTGATTTGCCAGATTTGCTTTTGCTTTCATCCTTAATCAAGATTGTAGAACTAACGGTGTATTGCGGTGTTAATGTCTTGATGTAAAAGAACGAGCCGATTAATGCTACCAGCACGCAGCCCAAGATTATCGGCCAGCGCAACAGCATCATAAGCAAGAATGCCTTGTAATCGAACGAGGACACGCTGTTTTCGTCGTTCAAGGAAGTATTGTTAATGTTTTCAGCCATAATTTATCGTTTTGCTTTATTTGGTTAATGCGATTATTAAAGTTGAAACAGAAGTCAAGACACTGATCATTGTAATCCACATAGAAGTGTTGGTGTTGAATGTGTTTGTGTTGACTTTTGCTTTCTTAGGCTTAACGTATATAACATCGTTTTGCTGCAAATAGAAATAGGGTGACTGTGTGATGCTTGCGTCCAACAAGTTGAGGTGAACAATTCGGCGAACACCGTTTTCGTTTTCGCGGAGCAACTGTACGTCTTCTCTTACAGAGTTGAGGGTCATGTCGCCGGCCTGTGCCAATGCTTCGAAAAGAGTTACCTTTTCAGAACTTACGCTGTATGTACCCGGTTTTGATACTTCGCCCAATACAGAGTATTTGTAGTTAGCGTTTCTTACTGTTACGTTTGGACTTTCTTTAAGGTAAGGAGCCAATTTCTCGCGAATCAGATTTTCGCATTCTCGCACTGTAAGTCCGTTTACCTTTATCAATCCTAAGACAGGTAAATCTATACATCCTGAATTATCTACCAAGTATGTAAGCAGTTTGGCGTCGTTCATGCCCAAGTTCTGCATGTTTGAAGAGATGTTTTCTTTGCTTTGACCTATTTTTCGGTAGAATGGGGCAGAAGCTTCAGGGTCGGTAGTACTGATTACGATGGTCAATTCATCCTTTGGCATGATGCGGAAATCATACAATTGTCCAGTTGTAATGTGATTGATGTCACTGTCGTTCTGCATGTAGAGCGATTTGTGATAAGAGCCGCAACTTGCTAAGAATAAGGCGGCCAGACTCAATGCAAGAAGTTTAATCTTCATTTGTGTAAATTGGTTTATATGAATATTCAAAATAAATCGTATACATTAAGAATGTAAAAGTATTAATATTCTCTCTTTTAATAGCTGTACATAAACAAACAAGATTCCTTTCTTGTTGTTGATTAGGATACAATTGTTGTTCCTGTATCAATTTTTAAATGGTATTGCTAAATAAACCTTGTTTAAATCAAATATATCCTTTTAAGCTCTTAATTATACGTAGTACAAAGTTTTACATCACTTTTTAAAGTCTCTAATCTTGCACAAAGATAGACTTTATTTTGCAGCAGTCAAAAAAGATATTCTTTTTTCTTTGAAAACTTTCTGTATTCTGCCTTTTTAATGCTAATTCTTGTTAATAGATTCGCATTCTTGGTAGTGTTGAGATACTATGTTTAAATTAATCATTACCTTTGCACTGTGTTTTTCATGGTATTAGATTTAAGGTTAATGAAGATTGGGAGTCTGGGAAGATTCCCTTTTTTGTTTGTGATTGTTCGGCTACTAACAATAAAAGCCGTTCTTACGTAAAGTAAAAACGGCTTTTATTATTGTCGGGGTAGCGGGATTCGAACCCACGACCCCCTGCTCCCAAAGCAGGTGCGCT
>ENA-OPMN01000211-OPMN01000211.1-human-gut-metagenome-genome-assembly--contig:-NODE-211-length-26755-cov-2.073708_pt1 | contig 26755 bp, 25 predicted proteins | sample MGYA00241524_ERZ501745 | MGnify/ENA primary metagenome ERZ501745 (study PRJEB25962, sample SAMEA2042567) | human gut metagenome | biome: human gut; feature: human-associated habitat; material: faeces...
TCATCCTCTGTTGATACCCTAGTAAACGGAATGGACACGACAATAGAATTTTCCCTGAACTCATATGTTCCTTTTCCATAAACCTCTGTTATCTTTGGGACTCCACGACCTGTACGCTCACTTATGTGCAGTTGCAATAACATATCTGATAATTTTTGATTTACCGGTACAGATTCACCCGCGAAAAATCCTTCCATTGTCTGTCCCGGAGGAATTGTTCCTCTGGATAAAATCTCTATTCTGTCAGAAAACGCTGTTATCATTGGCGCATTCCCCGTTGTCCACTGATTATGCACAAATGCATTTATCATTGCTTCTCGGAATGCCTCTTCATCAAATAGAGGAATCTCTTTTCTCTCCACTATTCTTTCTCGTTCATCTGCCTGTGGAACATTCAGTACACCACCATACTCAAGAACTTTATCTAACGACATCAGCAAGCAGGTATTTCCGAATTCACGAACAGAATACATCGTGGATGTTTTATCTTTACCTTTAAAAATTGCAAAACGTATCGGAATGCCGCTATTATCTGACATTAACTGCGCCAACATATTATATTTCCCATTGTCCAGCAAAAAGCCAAGATTCTTCTTAAAAGTTCTTTTATTTAGTGTAATTCCCTTTGATGCATAATATACAAACAATTTATCAAATGTTAATTCTTGATTCTCCGATTCTGTATTACAAATCGTAGGTAGCCCAACACGCAATACATGAAATAGGTTCGACTCACGCTCTGGGTATTTATTCAGATTTACTTTACTGGATCCAATGCGTAAATATCTGTTATTATCAAAACTGGTCGGTACTTTAGTTGCTGCAGGTATATCTAAAATGACAACCCTTTTTCCTTCTACTGTAATTTCGTGAAATGAAAAATTGTTATCCGGAAAAACCTGTCTTGCCAAATAATGCTCTAGTGGCTCATTCTTTACATCAACCGTATAATCAAAAGTTGTTCCAATAATTTCATGAGTATCATTGTCTACTCCCCATACCAAATATCCGGCTTCGCGCCCTTCCAATGCGGCAGCATTTGACAACGAAGAAATATATTCACCAATTCCTGCTGGCTCATACCAGTTGGTCTTGAATTCATACCAATTCGCTTCTCTAGGATATTCAATTAGCTCTTTCACTTTGCTTTTATAATCCATGCAAATATCCACCTTTCCTAAAATAGAACTGCTATCTATTAGTCTCATTTTTTCTATTTAAATTATAACTCAGACTTTATTCTTAATTAAAGTCTTCACTTTCATCAAAATTCAAATCAAATATTGCCTCCTCGACAACCTTCACACACTCATCCGTATGCTTCTTAATATCATCACCCCAAAATCGGATAACAGTCCACCCTTCAAACAACAATCTTTTGTTTACCTCATCATCCCTCTCTCTGTTTCTAGATATCTTACTTATCCAAAATTCACTGTTATTGCTCTTCTCCAGCCTGGGTTTTAATACTTCCCAGTCCTTTCCATGGAAAAATTCTCCGTCACAGAAAATTGCTATCTTATATTTTGTCAACACAATATCCGGATTTCCCGGTAACTTTTTATAATTCTTCCGGTACCGATAACCTTTTGCCCATAAAGCTTTTCTAAGGATAATTTCAATTTTAGTATCCTTTCCATGAATATTTTTCATGTTTTTATGCCGTTGTTCTTTAGTCAAAACATCCGCCATATATATCACCTTCTTATACTGTGTCTCCATCATCCAACACAAAACTTCTTTCAAAAGTAACTCCCGCGGCTTCTGCTATATCCTCAAGCTCTGCCACAGTAAAACTTTCTCTTTTCAGTTTTGCATTAAAATTTTGAGGTGTTGTTCCCAATCTCCTTGCCAACTCTGCCAGACTTATTTTCTGTCTGACACATAATACTTTTATTTGCTCAGATATTGTCATTTTTATTTTTCCTCCTTACCATGAGTCAGATGCAAATCCAATATAATTTTATCAGTCTTTCCGTCTGGATAAATATACTGTAATTCATCATAATCAAATTTTGGATTTAATACATGAATCAGACTATGATGATTTGGACACAATATAAGAAGATTATCTGATGAATTATCAACACTCTTTGAAAAATACTTAATATGATGAGCTTCCGCAATATTAACGCCATGTTCTTCACCGACATTTTGACCACATATCTGACATCTATACGCATATAGACGCTTTAACATATTTACTTTCTTTTTAGAATAGGTACGTTCTATCACAGATTTTACCGTCTTATTTAATGCTGCTGTATTATCATCAAAGTTTAAATACTGTTCAACATCATATTCTGAAACTTTTTCTCCATCAACATCTAAATTTATCACCTGAGTTTCTTCCATTGTTCCATCCAAAACTGATTTCACAATTTCTGTTATTTCTTTAAACTCCATTACATCCCATTGCTCATAAAGTTCTGTTACAGTCGCTGTTGGTTTTCTGTTATGTTGTCCAGCTCTTCCATTATCAAAAAACACATCAAATTCATCCCGTCTTCGTCTTAAATAAGCATTAGGTTCAACACCCGGACCGGTAATTCGTACTGATAAGTCATCCATCGCTTTTGACACCGGTCCACTATATCCCAATTCACGAAATGCATCATCATTAAACTTTGAAATGTAAAATGCCACTAAAGACTTTTTCTGATTTATTGTCATTTTCTTTCACCTAAAATCTTCCCATTAATATCCATTATCTGTCGGAAAATAGCTTCCAAAACATCAACCACGATACTATTACCTGCCAGTTTAATAAGCTTCTCTGTTGAATACAAATATCTGTTCTTTGTTACCATAGGATTATCACTAATTATCCTGTCAAAATCCGATTCATCAAATCCCATCAACTTAAAGCACTCTCTTGGAGTCAGATATCTCCATTTTGTCTTTCCTCTTGCCCGATTCTTATAAATAATCAAGCCGGAATTAGGATTACGGTCCTGCTTTGTCGTTACTGTATTAACAACGATGTCCCTAATCTCTTTTCCATCATACAACAATTCATTATCTTCCCATATTTTTCTTCTGGAAGGCGTATCATTAGGTTTACTTGCATCAGCTTCTTCCTTATATCGGGGAACATCATCGTAATCTAAACAAAGAATGTCTTTTAACCTTAAATTCCTTTGCTTTAAACGCGTTGCTTCATCCTTTTCCAAATTATGTTCTTCAAAGTACTTTTCTACTTGGGCTATCGTTTCTGCATTATTTTTGCACAATATACTGATCATATACGCTCTTTCTCTTTTTTGAGGAATACCAAAATTTTGAGCATTAAGCCTATATATTTTATTATAATATCCCAGATTTTCTAAAGTTTCCTTCCAATCACCAAAATCTGCAGCATGTGGTTTTGACAGAATATTAGTCACGTTTTCCATAAGCAGAAAGCGAGGTAATTCTTTTCCCATTTCATTCATTTCAAGCAATATACGTTCAACTTCCCAAAGCATACCAGAACGATTATGTGCATCCCTTGCTATTCCACTTTTATTCCCATGCCAGCATCCACATAATGATAAATCCTGACAAGGAAATGAATATGTGAACAAATCAATATTGTCGGGTATATCACTTCCCATAACATCCGTAATACTTACCATATTTCTTGTTTCTTTTATTGCTGCATACAATCTTCGTTTCAAAAGATGCGAAGTTACGAAAAATAATTCCGATTTTTGTTTATGTATGTTCTGATATATAAAAAATGAGTGGGAAAAGAACCGCCGAGCTCTTCTCCCACCCTTTCTATCGTGTTACTGATTTTAGCCAATCATGTTCTTAGGGTCGAGGGCACTGTCGAGCTGCTCCTTGGTGAGGATGCCGTGCTCAAGGACAATGTCGTAAACTGAACGGTTGGTCTCGAGAGCCTCTTTGGCTACCTTGGTGCTGGCCTTGTAACCGATGATAGGGTTAAGGGCAGTCACGATGCCGATGCTGTTCTTGACCATCTCGTAGCAGCGCTCCTTGTTTACGGTGATTCCTTCTACACACTTCTCGCGGAGAGTGTTCATGGCATTGGTCAGCCAGGTGATGCTTTCCATAATGGACTCGGCGATAACAGGCTCCATTACATTGAGCTGAAGCTGTCCGGCCTCTGCGGCAAATGAAACTGTCATATCGTTGCCGATGACCTTGAAGCAGACCTGGTTTGTAACTTCAGGAATGACAGGATTCACCTTGCCAGGCATGATGGAAGAACCAGGAGCCATAGGAGGAAGATTGATTTCCTTCAAGCCGCAACGAGGTCCGGAAGCCAAGAGCCTGAGGTCATTGCAAATCTTGGAAAGCTTGACAGCCAATCTCTTGAGGGCCCCGGAATAGCTTACATAAGCACCTGTATCAGGAGTAGCCTCCACGAGGTCAGGAGCGGCGATGAACTTCTCGCCGGTAAGCTCGGTCAGTTTCTTGGCGCACAGTTCAGCAAAACCAGGCTTCGCGTTAAGACCGGTACCGATGGCCGTACCGCCCATATTGATTTCATATAGAAGGTTCACGTTTCTCTCAATGTTCAGAACCTCTTCGCCAAGATTTGTAGCATAAGCGTGGAATTCCTGTCCTGAAGTCATCGGCACTGCATCCTGAAGCTGGGTGCGTCCCATCTTGATTACGTCCTTGAACTCCTCTCCCTTCGCCTGGAATGCTGCGATAAGGGCATTGAGCGCCTTCACAAGATTCCTGTTCATGCGGATGAACGCATAACGGAAAGCGGAAGGATAGGCATCGTTGGTGGACTGAGCGCAGTTCACGTGGTCATTCGGAGAGCAGAACTGATATTCGCCCTTCTTGTGGCCCATAAGTTCAAGAGCCCTATTGGCAATCACCTCATTGGCATTCATATTTACTGAGGTTCCGGCACCGCCCTGCATCATATCTACAGGGAACTGGTCGTGTAACTTGCCGCCGATGATTTCGCGGCATGCCTCTATGATAGCGTCTGCAATCTTCCCGTCTATCGCGCCGAGTTCCTTGTTCGTCTGTGCAGCAGCCAGTTTGATGCAGGCCATTGCAATGACATACTCAGGGTAGTCGCACATTCTAGTATTGGAAATCTTGTAGTTGTTGATGGCCCTCTGTGTCTGAACACCGTAATAGGCATCAACCGGAACCTGAAGTTCGCCAAGAAGGTCAGATTCGATTCTGAATTTCTCTTCGCTCATAACGAATCGTTATTATTTACTTAAAAAATGTTTTATTTTTAGTCCTACAAAGGTAAGATATAAAACGATTATAAGCAAACTGGCGGAAATATCTTTAAGGCAAGAAGTAAAAAACGGCATTGCAAGTTTGCAAAAATTAGACGAAATTTGTGTCATTATTGGTAAGGAAACAAATCTTAGATATCATTGATAATATGAACAGAACATTGAAACTGGTCTGCCTTTGTGCAGGTCTATTGGCCGTGTCAGTGAACGGCTATTCTTGGGGACAGAAGGGTCATGATGTGACTTGTGCGATTGCTCAGAAACATCTCACGAAGAAGGCTCAGAAGCAGATTGGCGAAATTCTTGACGGTAAATCCATAGTTTATTGGGCAAACTGGATGGACAATGCCAGTCATACTCCACAATACAAACATACGAGCACCTGGCACTACAAGAACATTGACGCGGATGAGACTTACGAAAATGCTGAACTGAATGACAAAGGAGATGTCATACATGCTGTCAATGAGCAGGTTGCAGCTCTCAAAAGCGGAAAATTGAGCAAGGAAGAGAAAGCGCTTTCACTGAAGTTTCTCGTTCACCTGATGGGTGACATGCATTGTCCGATGCATATGGGCCACAAGTCAGACCGCGGCGGAAACCGTTGGCAGCTGACGTATTTCGGAAAAGGCACCAACCTTCACTCAATCTGGGATTCGGGGATTATCGAGAGCGCGCACAAATGGACTTATTCAGAGTGGGTGGAACAGATTGACACCAACAGCAAGGAAATTGACGATCAGATGGCACAGGGCACTCCAGAGTCTTGGGGCAAGGAAACCTATGAAATCTGCAAGAAGATCTATGACACCACGCCTGTCGGTTCAAAATTGTCTTATGACTATGTGAGCGAATGGACTGAAACCATTGAAACCCAGCTTCTCCGTGCCGGTCTTCGTCTCGCCCGCGTGCTGAATGAGATTTTCAAATAATTTTTGTATCTTTGCAGCGAATTTTTAGTTATTAAACAAAAGTCAGGTGGGACGCTCTATCGCGCTGGTCATTGACCAGTGAGGAAAGTCCGGACAGGAAAGGGCACCCTGCTGCGGAAAGCGCAGATGGGAGTAATCTTATGATGCCGTAACAGAAAACAACTGCCGACCGATACCGGAAGGCGAGGGTGAAAACGCGAGGTAAGAGCTCACGACGTCCGTCAGCGATGCCGGGCGGGTACGGTTCCAGGGCCTGCAAGACCAAATATACTGACAGATGAGGGCTGCCCGCCCGATGTCAGGGGGTAGGTTGCGCAGATAAATGATAGAGACAATAACAGAAACCGGCTTATGGTCCCGCCTGTTTTTTTAGAATTTCAGAGTTGCCGTAACGGGATAGTGGTCAGAGATATACGGCACATCCGCAAAACTTTCTGTCACAGTTCGGAATTTCGGACATTTGCTGAATCCGCTATAATAGATGTAATCTATCGTCAGACCGTCTGTCGTGGCGAGATCCACGAACTGGTCCCCTATCGCAGCCTGTTTGAGAGGTTCCCCGAATGCATTGAAAGAAGGCGTGCTGTCTGTAGTGTCAGCTGTTGCGCGTGCGCTTGACATGATCTTGTTCAGGTCATTGAGGACAGCATCCTGTGGCAGCACATTGAAATCTCCCGTAAGAATCATAGGAAATCCTTGAGGGTTGATACTGTCGATCCTGTCCACTATCAATTTTAGTCCGTTTTTCTCGGCAACGCGGCCTTTATGGTCAAGATGGGTATTTACGTAATAGAACTCTTTCCCGGATTTACGCATTTTGAGCAATGCCCATGTCGCTGTGCGTCTGCAGGCTGCATCCCATCCGAAAGAAGGCACGTCAGGGGTTTCTGACAGCCAGAATGTGCCCCATTTTTCAAGTTCTACTTTCTTGGTGTTGTAGAAAATCATCATTATCTCGCCGGAGGCCTTGCCGTCGTCCCTGCCGACTCCGACTCCGTCATAATCAGGGCATTGTTCCTTTATATATTCTGTCTGAAAATCAAAGGCTTCCTGCACGCCCATAATGTCGGGTGCGAGGGTTTTCACCATCTCTGCTGATGCTGCTTTCCTGTATTCCCAGGAGTTTTCTCCGTCTTTGGCGACGCCCAGTCTGATGTTGAATGACACTACGTTCAGTTCTTCCTGAGCGGGTTTGCACTGTGCAAATGTCATCAGGACTGATACGAGAAGCAGAAGTTTCAATGATATTCTTTTCATGTTCATTATGTGTTTATCATGCAAATATAGTCATTATTTTTGTCAATGTAGTATGGTGATTCGTGGATTTTCTCTAAATTCGTAGCGGTGTAGCTGTTTTATTACATTGACATTGACAATTCTATTATGCTCAAGATATATTTTGCCGGTTCTATCCGTGGCGGGAGAACGGATGCAGAGCTCTACAGAAGGATGATCGAGTACCTGAAGAAGGATAACATTGTCCTGACTGAACATATCGGAGACCCTTCAATTATTGCAACTGAGGGTGCTGAGAAAAGCGACATTGACATTTACAGGCAGGATACTGCTTGGCTGCGGGAGGCTGATATGGTGATTGCGGAGTGCACTTCCCCATCGCTGGGTGTCGGCTATGAGCTCGCCTACGCTGAGAGGTTCGGCAAGCCTGTCCATATTCTCTATAACCGCTCCCGGGCCAATCTTTCGGCAATGCTGACCGGAGACGATTACTTCCACATTTATCCTTATTCGGATGAATGTGAGGTTTTCGCTATCCTGGAAAAGATTGTTTGCCGCTGAACCGGCTACTTGTGGCTGATCAGGTTCAGGAATTCGTTTCTGGTCCTCGCTGATGTCAGAAAGGCGCCCGAGAATGCGGATGTGGTGGTGACAGCGTTTGATTTCTGTATTCCTCTGATCTGCATGCAGGTGTGAGTTGCCTCTATGACGACTGCTACGCCGAGCGGGTTGAGTGATTTCTGGAGGCAGTCACGGATTTCCACTGTAAGGCGTTCCTGTACTTGGAGACGTCTTGCATAAGTCTCCACGACGCGTGCTATCTTGCTGAGTCCGGTGATTTTTCCGTTTGGTATATACGCGACATGTGCTTTCCCCAAGAATGGAAGCATATGGTGCTCGCACATTGAGTAAAGTTCAATATCCTTGACCAACACCATCTGCTGGTATTCTTCTTCGAACAATGCGGATTTGACGATTTCAATGCCGTCCTGCGAGTATCCCTTAGTGAGGAACTGCAATGACTTCGCTACTCTTTCCGGTGTCTTCAGAAGGCCTTCCCTTTCAGGGTTTTCCCCGAGAAGTCTGAGTATTTCCTTTACGTGCACGGCTATCTGCTCTGTGGTTTGCTTGTCGTACAAGTCTTCAGCGATATATCCCATAACGTGATCTATGTGTTCTAAAATTGATTGTGCTCAACCGCTTCCCTACTGCGGGTACGATTTATGCATCCGAACAATTGCGTTTGCTGCTACAAAATTAGACAAAAAAAGTTCATTATATGGATTTTTTATCTATATTTGCCGCCCGAAACGTATTAAAAAACGTTAACCATTGATTTTAAGAGATTTAAAAGATTAAAAGATAGGAGAGAAGAATATGTATTGGACACTTGAACTAGCAAGTAGCCTGGACGATGCTCCATGGCCAGCTTCAAAAGATGAACTTATAGATTACGCCAACCGCTCAGGCGCTCCGGAAGAGGTAATCGAGAACCTCCAGGAACTCGAAGACGACGGCGAAGTATATGAAAGCATAGAAGATATTTGGCCGGACTACCCTACCAAGGAAGACTTTTTCTTTAACGAGGAGGAGTATTAAGGTTAAGTTACGCTTGGTAAAGTTCGCTTAAACTTATTTGTATTTTGAGATGTAAGCGACGATTTCAGGCGGAAGTTTACAAGATTGACAGCCGCGGAGCCAAGAGCCCGCAAAGCGAGTTAGGTTATATCGTACCTGACTCGCTTTTTTTTGTTGTTTTCAGGTGATGCGCGGCGAGAGTGATATTCGGAAATGGCAACTTGTCCGGTGGATTGGCGTTTAACCGGACGAATGAGCCGAAAGATACAAAATGTCCGGTAGATTGGCGTTTAACCGGACAAAATGAGATAAAATAAGATTTATTTCGAGCGAAAGATTCATTCGTCATCAATCAAATATCCCAGCATTTCAGAAGCCACTTCTGGCATAAAGGCGCGCATGACGTTGTCCTCTTTCTGGTGTAGATTGCCGGCAAGCTCTATGCTGCCGAACCATAGAATCGATCTGTCTATGCTGCACAATTAAGTGCAAGAAAATGTAGCACAATAGTTGTTTTATATGCTAAAAAGTGTAACTTTGTTTATAAGACACATGCTAGAAAATGTAGTTGCATATATGGAAAGAATTGTATTTCAGAAGCTTGTCGAGAGGAAAAATAGCGCAATCAGAAAGCCACTGATTATCAATGGTGCCCGACAAGTCGGCAGCCATCACCAACGAGGCGCTGGCGCAGAAGCTGAAAAAGGATAAATAACAAGGACACTTAAATGCAAGCTGCTATGAAACTTTACGGATTATTCGGAATAGCCTGCTTATCTGCTGCTTTGACAATATCATCTTGTGCTAAATCTGAGCGGCGGACCTCAGGGTGGGATGTCAAATTTGAAGACTGGCCGCTTACCGACTGCTCGACAAGCACACGGCCGGTCCGGGACCTCGTGGCATATAAAGTGCTTGGCGTACCATACAAGTGGGAGGAGGACTGGCTGAGCGGCACGACATATATCATTAAGCCCGACTTTAATGGAACGAAGTCATCTTTCTCATACAAAGATTATTTGGAAAAGAATCTTTGTAGTGGGACTCATGGAGCGTATGGGAACCTTATCGAGTCTAAGACAGACATGATAATCGCAAGCCGAGATATTTCAAGGAATGAATTGAAATCAGCTAATGACGTGGGAATCAAAATCATAACCAAGCCTGTGGCCATCGACGCGTTGGTGTTCATCGTCAATCCCAAGAATCCAGTCAGGAATCTGAGTTCGGATCAAGTGCGGAAGATTTACACTGGCGAGATAACCAACTGGAAAGAGGTCGGCGGCGTTGACCACACCATCACTCCTTATATCCGTGATACTGATTCCGGAAGCCAGGAAAAAATGGAGACCCTTGTAATGGCTGGGCTGACTATGATTGACGGTACTTATATGCCTGAAATCATTGGCTCACAAATGGCATCGCCATATTTGCAGATTGAGATGGATGAATACGGCATCGGCTACACACCATTCTTCTATTGCACGGCGATGGTTCGTGATTTGATGAAAGTGAATATGTTGTCCATCGATAGCGTCGTACCGAGCAAAGAGTCTCTGAAAAATAATACCTACCCTTTTGTATCAAGCATCTATGCTGCAATCCGCGAGACGGAAAGCCAAGAGAGTATAGCACACAAACTTTTCCAGTTCATCTTTACGAAAAGTGGTGCGGATATGATTGACGAGAGCGGCTATATCGCAATCAAGGACTGAATGGACGTATATTACCTTTCTAAAATAATTTGTAATGGAGCTAAGTAAGACACTTGCTGTTTGGCTTACCATGATGACTGCAGCCTGTTCCTGCAACAGAGAAGCATTCAAGCCTGTAGATAATGTCGTTTTCATACAGGACGCAAGACTTGAGGAGGATGGGCAGACACTTTCGCCTGGCGATGCCTTTCATCTTCATGGCATAGGCTGCCAACAGACGGACAATATCATGCTTACATTTACTTGGGAGACCGGTGACGCAACTATTCCTGTAGGTAAGGTGTCCGGTATCTATGCAAAGAAACAAGAGGTGACGCCAGTCGGCATAACCGCCGTCCTTCCATATAGGTATCCTGCAGCGGATGTGGAAGTCAGCGTAATGCGTGAGGGAAAGCTGCAGAGAATCGGATTATTGAGAATCACGGACGGACAGTCACCGAAGGAATTGAGACTCTATGGAGTCAGCCATGTGTCCTGCAAAATTGACGGATTCATGCTTGACATGAACAATGCCTGCCAGAAATCCCTTGAGTTTGCACTGCCTGAGAATCTCCATTCAGTCATCAATGTCCCGCGATCATATGGGCTTTGTGGCATCTCCGGGAAGGACGGGCACCGGACAGCCGTATGTGTCGATTTCTTCACCGGCGAGGTCAAGACTCTCGCTATTGATGTCATGGCATTATTCCTGACTCCGTCAAATGCCGCCGTGGCTGTTGTATGTCATGATGGCATCTGCGCCTTGCGGACATTGCCGATTGAAATCGGAGCCGACTATATGACAAAGTCGGACGCACTTGGACCTGTGCAGCCGACATTTGCCATGCCAGATGGCCTGAAGCCTGAATATTTCGGAAACTATCCAGGAGTGTCCATCGGAACGAAAGAATCCACTTCATATCTTCTTTCTGCAAACAAGGGTGATGGCAACTGGACTGCGGTCATGCTGGACAAAGAGGGCTTCCACATAATGGAGGATATCGCAGCCGAATCATTGATTCCGTTCAGGGCGGGCAGTGACGCCGGCTATATTGCCACATACGGAGGGTTGAGTCTGTTCCGCCTGGTCAATCCTGAAAACGGAACTATCGGCCAAGCCATTTACACCTGCAAAATCGGCCAGATAATATCCGCCACGTCGAATTCTGAAAAGCCTGGCCACATTCTTCTGAACGTTTCGGAGACATCCAATGGCTTGCAAATCTATGATCTTGCTTGGAACGACACGAAATCTCTATCCCATATTACTTTGCCGAATTCAGCAAACGACTATGCAGAAGTTCTGATGGCGAACTGATTCTAAAACAGACTGGGCTCTTGATTACTCAAGATCCTCAAGTGAACCGAACAATATTTTAATACAGCGTGGAATTGCGGACAGAATAATCCAAAATTCCACGCTGTATTATATAAATTCGTTATGAAGTCAGGCGAGAATTCGTCCCGCCACCTCATCAGAACTTGAATGACAATCCTGCCGACACGTAGCCTGCGTCATGGCCGCCCTCCACCCAGAGCCCGGCCTTGTTGCAGAAGTACCAGCGGAGTCCGGCAGTGGCCAATATGCCCATCTTCGTGTCCATCTTGTTGAATGTGGAACTGGCCTTCTCTCCGCTTTCGTGGTCAGTGGTGTGTTCTCCGATCAGTCCTGCATCGATCATCGCCCTCGCGTAAAGTTCGAGACGGCTGCATAGCGTTATGTGGTAACTGAGACCTGCTGCAAGGTCAACTCTGTTGCAGTACGTGTCCTGTTGTTTGTCGCCATAGCCGTTGTCCAGCATCCAGTTGTAGATGTAGCGGGAGTATTCGCCTCCTATTGACCAGCCCAGGCTTCCGAAACGTCCGAAATCAAGGAAGCAGATGTCCGAATATATCATTATCGGAGGAACAGCCATCTTGAATGAGGATTTGGAGCCGTCAGTGGCATGCTTCATCACCTTTGTCCACTCTGCGATTACAGGGGAGGCGCCGACCTGAATTGTCCTCGTGTATTTCGGGAACACTATCTCAGATTTGGTACGCTTCCAGTCCACGTTCTTATTGGCGTCGGAAGAGGCGATTCCTCCCTGGACACCGACTTGTCCGTCCTTGAGCTTCCCATCCACGCGGAGAGCAGTGCCTCCGTAAGAGGCTTCCCACGCATGGATGACATCCATGAACGTGCTGAATTCGCCCTCCCGTATCCTTGCGGCAAATTCCGGATAGTCATATATCTTTCCGAAATACTTGTTCAGCATTGACCCGGACATCGGCGGATCAGCCTTGTCAAAGATGCTGTTTCGGGTATCAGACCCGACCATTATGGCCATGTCCCCGGCAATGCTAAGGTACCACGAACGGACCGGTCTCACGACCGTGATGTTCCTTCCCGTCCTTTCAGCTTCGACAGTGAAAAGAGAGTACAGGTCAATGCCTTTGCCACGGTATTCCTCACGCACCCATTCGACATTTGCCGGGCCTCCTAATGCTCCGTACATCTTGACCAGCCTCTTCACATATTTGTCCGAACCGTCAAGAAGCAGGGAATCGACATCTTCATTGATATATCTCATCCTCTTGCCGTCGGCGGTGAGGCTTATTTCAATGTTGTCGGGGCGGTTGACGAGGGCCGAACGGAGATAACCGTCAATGACTTTGTCCTCTCCCTTGTTGAGCCATACTCTGACTTTGACATTCTCTTCCTTCTCACGCTTTGTCTTCTTGTCGGAAACGGTGTGTGCGTGCGACGTTATACCTGCCGACAGGGCCAATGCCGTCAAAGCGCAGGTGATGATTCCCGTTTTCATGTCCTATTCGGAGTCAACGGAGAAACTTAAGGCGAAACTGCCGCCGCCATAGCTGCCGGTGAAGATGTAATTCTTCTTGTCCGCCGTCTTACGGTACATTTCAGAACCTTCGCTCTTGGTGAAGCCCGCAGGTATGAACTTGGCGTAATAGGTAGTCGATACGGACTTGTCGCACTTGTAGTCGAAGAAGGTCAATGTCTTCATGCTGCCGAGTTCTTTATACTGCCAATTCTCGACTTCCCCGTCAAATACAGGAAAGCCGTCCAGGAATGGATACTCCTTGACAACAGTGGCCCAAGTCACCTTGTCTTCATGGTTAATTGAAGGTTTGTTCCCTGACTCTTCCTTGCCGCAGCTGAAAATCATCATTGCGGCACAAATGAATAATAATAACTTTTTCATGTCGTTAGTGGTTTATATGACACAAATATACTACCCTCCCCCCCCCTAAATTACAAGAAAAAAATTTACTTTTTTTATAATCTGTTCAGTTCCTCTAGATTTCTGTCAATTTTCTCGAATCTTTGCTTTCCGAAACCATATGTCAATCGCAGCAGAATCTTGCGGCTCTCCCCATGCCCCCATGACGACAGTATCAGGTTATCTTTTGTTCCATAACTGTCCCAACGCTCAGTATGGAAGACATCCGTCATCAGCAGGGCTATGCGCAGGCAGCCGTCAAGCCAACTCTTATTGATGCCCAGGTCAACGCTGCCTGTCGGCCTGCAGACCTCATAGCTTCCGCCCTGTCGTTTGGAGCAGAATCGCCCTGAGATTTCGAGGTTGATGCCGAGCGGCAAGAGAAAGCTGTTGCTTGAAGACAAGAAACAGGACGGACGTCTGTACTCATGTCTGTACGTTTCGTAATCCAGTTTGTTCATGAAGTAGTACAGTCCGACGTTTGTGCTGAAGTCCCACCAAGGTGTGAGGCGTTTGGAGAATACGGCGTCGAACCCGCGACCTGTTGCTGTGTTCCGATATTCTTCGTCGTCATGATTGTCTTGTCGCTTCCATATACATCCGTAAGTGATGTGAAATAGTCATCGAGATTATTGTAATAGAGGTTCAATGACAGACTGCTCCAGGTGTATGACAGCATAATCTTGTTGCACACTTGAGGCTTGAGAAACGGATTGCCTTTCCAATAGGACAATTCGTCGAGCAGGCATTCAAACGGGTTCAGGTTCTCGTACCTGGGCTTGTCCTGTCTTCTGCTGTAGAGCAATGCGATTTTGTTCTTTCCGTTGATGTTGTATGTTGCACTGAAATTCGGGAACAACCGAAGATGGTTGCCGGTGTTCGTCTCAGCATCCTGACTCGTCATGGAAAGTAGCCTGCTGAATGTGTGCATATACTCCATCCGCAGTCCGCCACTTAATTCAATCTTATTCCATGTGCGGGTATATTGCGCATAGGCCTCAAGGTTCTTTTCCTTGTACAGGAAGTCGTTCGAACGTCCAGTATCCATGACACCGTTCTTCTTGAAGATAAATGAATTGTCGCTCCCGATAAACGTTGTCTTGACACCTGCAAGTATTTCGTTCTGCGCATTTGGTCTGTATTTGTAGTCTGCCAGAAGCGCAAAGATGTCAATATCCTTGTCAGGTTCCGAGTAAAAGGAATCGGAACGGATGGGCGTGTCGTCTGTCGTGAAATACTCATTGGGTTGTTCGCAGCGTGCTTTGCCGTCGAAGTGGGTCCAGTCAGCGGAGAATGATATTTGTGTATTTGATGATGGCCGGTACTGATAACTCAGACTGTTGTTGTACTGGAGATTTTTCTGTTCAATATAGTTGTTGCGGGCTTTGAGTATATTGACCAGCCGGTCCGTTCCCTGATAGATTTCTGTCGTTGTCCGTGTTACTCCTGGACCTGCGAGAACGTTTACGGTGCTGCTTATGAAAAGTCTGTTCTTTTGATTAGGCTGCCAGGAAAAGTCAATGCCAGCCGAGTAGGTGTTGCGCTTGTCCGTGTCAGCCGTCTCGGATATGTTCTTGTCCCCATTCTGGACCTTTTCGTAACCATAATCCATCGCGTAGTGCCCTATACTGTGGTTGTAGTTCAACCCCAATTGCCATTTGTCCGTATTGTACGACATGGCGAGGTCTGAATTCTGTTTCAGGTTTTCCCAGTAACCGACGCCATGTGATGTGGTTATGAAAAAGCCTGATCGCCCTGATGCTTTGAGGATAATGTTTATGATACCACCGGAGCCATCTGCCCCGAAGCTTGCATCAGGGTTATGAGAAATCTCTATTTGAGAGATCTTCTCGGAAGAGAGGGTGCGGAGATAAGTTGACAACTCGTCTCCCTGCAGCATGAGCTTTCTTCCGTTGACATATATGGCTGTCCCTCCAAGAGCCGCCAGAGAAATGTCGCCTTTATTGTTTACGGAAATGCCGGGGGAATGCTTCAACACGTCCAAGGCGTTCCCTACGTCGGTAAGGTAGGATTGCGCGACATGAATATGTATCTTTCCATTCGCGGAAGTCGTCATCGGACGTGATTTCCGCGCGGTGACTACGGCATCTTTCAATGAAATCTCCTCCGGTTCCAAATGAATGTCCGGAAGCGTCTGAGATTCTGCAAGGGTGATGTCCTTCTGGAACTCCTTATATCCAAGTGTCTTTATGCATAGGAGAAACTTGCCGTTGTGGACTGGAAAAAGATACTGCCCATTGCTGTCGGTTATAGTGGTTTCCATCAATACATTATCCGGTAATGATGCCAGCATGACGACAGCAGCGTCAAGTCCTTTTCCCTGTTCGTCCAAGACTCTTCCTCTTATACCGTCTTGAGCATATGCGGATAAGGCTTGGCTCATTCCAATGCAAGACAATAGAATCCTTATGATAAAAACACTCGTGTCAATCGATTTCAAACGGGGCATAGTTGTTATGTTGGTAGTTCTACGGCGCAAATATACTGTCCCCCACCTAAATTACAAGAGAATAATTCACTTTTTTTTTATAATCGGCCATCTATACGAAAGACTATAAAAGGGAGAACGGGATAGAATATGTTCCTGCCTATATGACAATGTTCCTGTAATCCGCTTTAATCTGCCCGTTATTCCTCCTGACAATCAGTCGGTTAAGATACAAATCCCGTTTTACGTAAGCATTCATAATATTCTACTTTCGAAACCTACTGTAAATTTACAGTAAATTTCGAAAGCACCAAAGGTCAATTCTCACTGGTAAATTCTCTGCAAAATAATAAAAGTTCAGAACGGCGGAAAGTTAGATACACTTCCGTCGTTCTGTTTATGCAAGGCATTTTGCTAAATTCGGATTTGACGAAATGGAAAATATTTTATAACTAGTGACTTACAGTCGTCCGTTATTTCAGTTCTAGATAACTGTAGATTGGTAACGTCCTTTGGAGTATAATGTCCTCCAAATTTCGGACAGGGTGTTAAGTCAAAAAAAGACTATAACTTCACAGCGAAATGGGAAAGACAACACGAAGGAAGTTCATCCCAGAGTTCAAGGCCAAGGTTGCCTTGGAGGCTCTTAAAGAATCTTAAACGAAGGGTGATTTTGGCGAAGAAGTAAGAGATCTCCCAGAGATAATCTCAAGATGGAAAAAAGAACTCGTGGAAAATGCCAGTGCAGCATTCGGAGCGAAATCTGATACCGCTGATTTCGATAAGAAGCGCGATGCCCTCCATAGAAAAATCGGCGAGTTGGAGATGGATGTGGATTTTTGCAAGTGGGTATACAAGCAGTTGGGGATACCTATACCCGAAAGGCACTGATATCTCCAACGAAAGAGACTGTCGGCAAGGACGGAAAGCATCACCGGTATCCGAGCAGAGCCCGCCAGAGCAAACTGCTTGGGATAGCCAGAAGCACATCCTACTACAAGCGCAAGGAAGGCGAAAGCCAGAGGAATCTGAAGATGATGGACCTCATGGATAAGCAATATAATACGTGCGCAGCTATGGGAGTGCGCCAGAATTATCTCAAAGGCGTAGGATACCATGTCGGGAAGAAACTTGTGAGGCGTCTGATGGCTCTGATGGGGCTGAGGGCCGTATATCCGCTCAAAAGCCTAAGCAAGGGAGGTTGGATCAAGTATCGTATGCCATATCTGCTTCGTGGTCTGCAGATAACGAGACGCAATCAGGTATGGAGCACCGACATCTCCTACATACCTATGGAGAACGGATTCATGTATCTGTATGCCATCATTGATGACTATAGCCGTTCTAGTTGGCTGGGGTCTGTGCAACACGCTGGATGCGTCGAATGCAATAGAAGTTCTCGATAAGGCAGTCGCCCGATATGGCGCACCTGAGATAATCAACTCGGACCAAGGCGTGCAGAATACCTGTGAAGATTGGCATCGCGCGTGTGACAGATATGGAATGCAGATAAGCATGGACGGCCGAGCAAGATGTCTGGACAATGTTTCGATCGAGCGCTTCTGGCGCACGGTAAAGCGCGAATATGTATACTTGAATCTAGAGTCGACCGTGGATGAGTTAAGCCGTGGAATTGCGAAGTATATGGACTACTACAATAACCGGCGCTGCCATCAGGGACTTGCGCACCAGATACCCCGTGCGGTATACGCCGCGGTCGCGGCCTAATCCTAATGAAATAATTGGAAGAGAAGAATAATTACCTTAGCGCATGGAAGGAGTGTTCTATATGCAGAGCTCTTCCTTCGGAAGGCTCCGCATTACACAAAGAATTGACTTAAGAGGAACTTACACCTGTCCAAAGAAAGAGGTAGATTATATTCATTTAAATGGTGATAAGTTTTTGTGACCAAAAAAAACGGCAGTTATGAAAAGAAAAAATATCATTATACTTCTCTGGATTCTGTGGGTTGTTATTATGATTGGTATGGTGTTCGGCGTTTACTACTATATCAACAACAAGCGTATTAGATTGCGTTCTGAAATCAGAGAGAATATCGAATCTATTTTTGAAGGTCAATCAAGTGGAGATATGTTTGTCTCAAATAATGATGGATTCTTCGATGTCGCTTATAGTGGTAGCCCTGTTCGACACTATAAGAAAGTCGCCATACCCCCTAAGCCGTCTAAAGGCGGACTTGCAGCCCTTGATCCAAGTATCGATGAGAAAATAGATGACTGGAAACAAAGTTATGGTGACCTGTCATCATTGTATGAACTCAACTGTGGTGACAAGTATCCGAATCAAGAAGATGATGGTTGGAATATCATTAGAATATATTGTTCAGGATATGACGATGATTTTATTCAAACCAATATTATTTTCCCATATAAAGTAGGGCTTAAAAAAAATGAATGGGGAAACTATTATACAGTTGAGCAGGCAGTTAATGAAGCTTTCGAGTTTTATACTACCGATCCTAAATCTAGTTATTCCGAACATTTCAGTAAAGGTTCCTATAATCGTCTTTGGTCTAAGATCAATGATAGCAGCAATGAATATTTTTATATTTCCGAGAATAAAAATTCTAATATTTGGACTATGGGGACTCCAATAGGTCATCTAGAGGGGAAGAACTATAAAGAAACACAACGAACAATGCCATACGAAAATGGCTGGATGCACAATGGTTATTACAGAGTTTTTATTGCAGCAACACAAGAAAGGCATTATATGATTGCAGAAAAAGATTGGGCCGTAAATAAAAACCGAAATCAACTTTTTCTATTGTGGGGAATAAGTCTAACAGTCTTATTCATGTCACTAATAATTCCACTGACTATTAAGGAGAGTAAGGTGAACAAGAAAAAGTCTGAAACATTATATCAACGCCTTGTCAGATTATGTAATCCAATGAATTTTATGGATAATTATGACAAGAAGAAAGTTGAAAAAGCCAATATAATCTATAAAAAATTGCTTGAAACAACTCCAGATAATAATGATGCTTTAATAGAAATCCAAATACAGGCTTCATCGGAACTTGGGATTGACTTTATTGATAAAGCAGAGTTGGAAGATTTAAAAGAAAAGGTAAATCCAAAGAGATTTATCAATCCTTACAATGCAGAGAAAGTTTCATTAGCAAATGAGCTCTATGCGACTCTTGTGAAAGAAAACCTTACATATGGAGAATTGATAGAAGTAAAAGAAAAATCAAAACTATTATAATTGTGAGTAGAATAGTATTAACATTAGTGGCGACATTTATCTGTACATGGCTAAATGCCCAGACCATAAGTAATGGTCTTATGGGAGATGTAGTAGTAAATACCGAGGGAGGTAACAGATTCGAACTTAGTTATTACACAGAAAATGGGATAAATGTTGTCCGTATTTGTGATTGGTACAGAAAGTTAGGTGAAAGTGGTATCCATTTTTCATCATTGGGAAATAATATGACAATTATTAAGTCAGAATTAAGGAACTTGCAAACAAAATACGAGCAATGGATAGCTACAGCTAAATCAAACAAAGTACAAGAGGTGGAAAAAGAAATGCCTTGTGAAATTAGTTATTCCACCTTTGATTGCGATGCCTATGCAGGAAATGCAACAAAGGTAATAGTAAAGCCTATTTTGTCATACGAAATTACGAACCATGTTGTGAAATAAGAATTTGGCAATATTTCTATGATCGCACGCCTAATTACAATGTCTGGTATCTATCACCAAAAGATATTCCCTTTTTAATATCGGCAATAGATAGGGGGTATCAAGAATATATTTCAAAGAGTATACAAAAGAAAAGAACGGAAGATTTATTCAAGTAGATTATGGAAACAGTTATTGTAATTGTAGCTATAGTATTCTCTGTTATTTATCTTTTTGCACAGGATTCAAAAAAGGAAACAACAAGAGAAAAATATGGCGAAGCTATAGGACAAGTTGCTCATTCTGCCGCAAGCACAATTGCAGGTATAGCACATGATATTGCAGAGCCTGCAAGCAAAAAGGAAATTCGTCTAGCCAGAGAGGCACTTGCATATAGGAACGAACAGTTGTATAGATTTGAATATTATTCAGAAAAAGAGCATATTAAAGAACTGCTTGATGTGGACGAATCTTTTGAAAAATCATTGAATTTACTTGGACTTTCAGCAGAACGCTGGAAGAAGATTGGTAAGCACTTGTTCTATGTAGGTGTTATTAAATACTTGTCACGTGAACATTCTGATTACACTAAGAAAAATCAAGATTTCATTCGTAAAATGATCTTAAATGAGTGGTGTAAAGACCCTCTTATGAAAGATTATCCAGATACCCTTCGAAAAGCATTAGGCTATTTCAATATCTCAGAAGAGGAATGGATAAAATATGGTGATACGGTTATAGATATGTATAATATAAATGACAATAAAGATGTTGAAGAGTATGGTATTATCACACAGATTATGCCAATGCCTAATAACAAGCATCTTTTGTGATTCCAATATTGTATTGGGAGTCCTCGATGACTCCCAATAAATTTTGCATTTGACAAATTCGAGAACACAATCGGCTCAAAATAACTTCATCAAGTCCGTCGACATGAATTCTTCGGCATTGATGCCGCCGTCGCCGACAATGAATGACGATGTCGGCTTGAAAAGCTCGCGGAACTTGTCCAAACCTTCAGTACGTTTCTCCGCATTGCCCTTGACCTCAATTGCCACCAATGAATTCTTCTTGCGAAGTATGAAATCCACCTCATCATTGCGCTCGCGCCAATAGAACACGTCGAAGCGGTGGACAAATGCCTGACTGACAAGATAGGCTCCGACCCCAGACTCAAATATGCGTCCCCACGACTTTCTGTCGAGGACAGCTTGATTGAATGGCATCGGGCTGAACACCGTCTTCAATGCATTGTTATACACCTGAAGTTTCGGAATGCTGGCTCTCCGTCTCGCCATATCGATGCTGTATTTCTGAAGACCGCACAGAAGACCGCTTTCAGCCAGAAGATTCAGATATCCGGAAAGAGTCGATGTGTTTCCGGCATCCTGGAGTGAGCCGAGCATCTTGTTCAAAGACAGAAGTTCTCCGGAATAGGCCGCCCCAAGTTCAAATGTCTGACGAAGAAGAGCAGGTTTCCCGATGGGCGTGTCCATCAGTATGTCCTTGTTTATAGTTGCGTCTATTATGGACGATTGAATATACTGCTGGAAACGGTCTTCATCACCAACCAGAGGTGCTGCACCAGGATACCCTCCATAAAATATGTACTGGTCAAGAGACCATCCGAAACAGTCCCTCATCTCGACATAGCTCCAATGGCCCATCCTTATCTCCTCAAAGCGTCCTGCCAATGATTCGGAAAGACCTTTCTCAAGCCGCACACGGCTGCTTCCAAGAAGCAACACCTTAATGTTCCTGTCATTGAAAGTGTCGTCGTCCCATTCCTTCTTTACGACCTCGCTCCAGTTCGAAACTTTCTGAATCTCGTCGATTACAAGGATTGCGCTTTCCCAGTTGTTGCTCCTTTTAAGGCTTCGGACAGCTTCCCAGCAGTCTGAAACCCAAGCAGTGTTTGATGCCGGAACATTGTCTGCCGAATAAAACAGATATGGCAAGTCCAGATCTTTCAGGACCTGCTTCACGACGGTTGATTTCCCTATCTGGCGGGCGCCCATCACGACTTGAATGAATTTTCTTGGTTCTTCAAGACGATTCTTAATTATCTGGTATTCAGCTCTTTTATACATTGTTTTACATTTTACGCAGTGTGTTGCGAATATTTACGCAATGCAAATATAAATATTTTATCGGTCTATGGCAATCGCTTATTAAAGAAGTATAAGTCTTATCTGTCCAGCCACCTTTGTAGTTCCGTTGATTTTTCCTTGCTCAGTATCAATGGCTGGTCACATCCCCTAAGGCGAATCAGGAGACGGGAGTTGAAGAACATGCTTATTCTTGCTATTGAACAGATGTTCGCAATGTATTGCCTGTTGAGCCGGAAAAACATCTTCGGATCGAGTTCGCTCTCTAACTCGTGCATCGTGAATTGGACGGAATGGATGTCACCGTCCGTCGACTTGGCATACACGTGCCGCTGGTCGAAATAAAAATACAGGATGTCATTCACATTGACAGGAATCAGATCTTCGCCTTTCCAGATCAATATGCGCTCCCTGTAGGACCGGAGTTCGCCGATGGCAGCATCAATATTGCTCTTGCTTGGAACATTCTTTCCTGCAATGCTCTCCGCTTTCTTAATCGCAGCTGAAAGGCTTTCATTATCAATAGGCTTGAGAAGGTAATCAATACCATTGCTCTTGAACGCCTTGAGCGCATATTCGTCATAGGCAGTAGTGAATATGACCATGCATTCAGGCATCACTGTTTGAAAAGCGCTGAACACCTCTTGGCCTCGCAGTCTTATGTCTGAGAATATCAGGTCATATCCTGAATGTTCCGAAAGTCTCGATATGACTTCCGAAGTGGTCGTCAAAGGCCCGTCTATCTCCATTTCGGGCCGGAGTTTATGAATCATACGTCTTAACCTTCGGAAGCTTATTTCCTCGTCTTCAATTATCAGTGCTTTCATAATGATTTGATTATAGGAAGGCCAACCTCGAAAAAACGCTTGTCGCCCTCTCCGGTTATGCTTATCACTGGCTCCTTGCCGCATTCCATTGAATATCTCTGCCGCAGGTTCTTAAGCCCTATACCATCGCGTGACGTGCTGGGCACTGGGCCTTGGCTGTTATTGAACAGGCTATTGCTTACCACAAGTCTGTCTCCACGCTTGAAGACCAAAATCCGCAGCGGGTGCTCCGGTGACGGGCTGTTATGCTTGACAGCATTCTCTATCAGCAGCTGCATGCTCATCGTCAGAATCTTCTCATCGCTGCGGCATTCAAGACCGCTGTCACAGAAGTCTATGCTTGACGGGTAGCGGGTCTGCATGATTGACACGTATTCTTTAGCGAAGTTCATCGCCTCCGAAATCTGGACGATGTCTTTATCAAGGCTGTTGATGATATATCTGTATATCCTTGACAGAGAAATGATGAACCGTTCCGCCCTTTCAGAATCTTCTTCTATCAACCCTGAAAGGATATTAAGGCTGTTAAAGACAAAGTGAGGATCCATTTGTGATTTGAGAAGTCTTTTGGTCAAAAGAAGATTCTCCTCTTTTTGCTTGATGACGATATCTGTGTATTCTCGCAACACATGGAATTCGGCTACAAAACTGGCAACGATGCAAAAAATATATAAACTTCCCCAAAAGTCATCTGTTTCAGGTTTATATATAAATTCAGCGATGAACGTCTCATATAAAACAGCAATTAGAAGATTTAGGCAGATTGTTAAAAAACCGTTGATAATTAGTCTATTTGGCGTTATTCGTTGTGGCTCTTTCTTGTTTTGCAAAAAATATTCAAGAAGTAGACTGGTAAGAGTGAACGTGGCGCAATACCCGAAGTCTACGAAAAATCCGTTTATACTTATAGACCAAACGTTGTGACCGACATAAATGGCGCTCCATAGCAACGCATAAATGACGTATGCCGCTACGGAGAGGTACAACCATTTTTTTAAGGATGTCAATCTCATTTAGAAGCTGTTTTGAAATGAATCAATTAAAGATGTATTCAACCAACATCACTGATAATCAGTGGCAAGTTATAGAAAAAACATAAACGTGCAAGAAAGGAAGAAGATTCTTGCCTACGGCCAATATCGCCGAGACGATAGTGCAACTCGAAACAGTATTTTATTCTCATATTCCGGATAAACCATGTATTCAGTCATCAAATCTTCCTGTTCGATACACGAATCTTCCTGCTCATACATTTCTGCAACAATAATATCTTGTAGCAGAATAAATTTGCTATATGGTAACTTTTAAAATCGTTTGCATGAGAACAAAAATCTTATTTCTAACGGCTTTGTGCTCTCTGATTGTAGCATGCGTGATATCTGTTGACTAAGTAACTATCGTTGCGATGAAAAAGATTATTTTATTCATATCATTCCTTGTCACTTTTGTGGTAGGGTTATCGGCTCAAAGTTCATATCCAAAAGACGATATCTCAAACTTCAGGTGTCGAGGCTATAAGGGTAATGCCTTGTACACGAATCATTATATAGTGTGGCAAGGTGTGGAGACATCCCATGGATACATGTTTAACAGCCATCATTATTTAGGTGCTGGTGTAGGGGCGTTTTTTCTGCCGCTTGACAAGGTCCCTGCTTTCGGAAGAGTCTTTGTCGAATACAATGCTTATTTCCGGGAAAAGGCCAGCACGCCGACCGCTGGAGTGAAAGCAGGCTTTTGCCATGCCATGAATTATAACAATGACTGCAAGTTCCGTAACGCTGCGGAATTAGAGCCGTCTGTAGGCTGGAGCTGGACGTTGCAATCCGGTAAAGGCCTGTTATTGGGCTTGTCCTACCCATTTTATGTGACGTCCAAGCCTAATACGACTGTGTCAATCTATGGGATGCCGAAGATTACATTCGGAATTGAGTTTTAGTCGGACCACTTGCTTCTGAACTGATCTGTATGCCTTTCTTGATTCAGAACTATCAAGAAAGGCTTTTTTTAACAAATGCATTATGCTTGTTGTTTTTTTCAGCGACGGCCTTTATGCAACCTGAAACGGAATTATATTGTCATATTCCGGATAAACCATGTATTCAGTCATCAAATCTTCCTGTTTGATACACGAATCTTCCTATTCATACATTTCTCCAACACTTATAATATGACGAAATATATATTTGCGGTATGATAATATTACTAAAATATGCTTGATTATGATTAGTTTTTTGAAAACAATAAGGTGATAGATGTTATGAAACGATTTTTACTGTCCTGCGTTATCTATGCAATATTTGCATGTAACATTCTTGCTCAAACTCAGATGAATAGAAGTTATCTCTACAACAGGGGATATAAAGCAAATATTCAGGCATCTGTGTTGTTTGCAAACATCAGCGAACTTAGTTCAATATCCTCGTCACATGGATATTCCTTTGGAAACGGATTGTATCTCGGTGGTGGTACCGGCATAGTCTATAGCCCTCTACACAAACTCAATGTGAAGAATCAGATAATCATTCCTTTCTTTGGTGAGATCAAGTATTCGTTCCTCAAGAATTCAATTGTCAGCCCTTTCGTAGATGTGGTTGCAGGCGGAGCCTATAACTATTCTTCGTATGGTACAGGGTATCTGCTGAAACCTTCAGTAGGATTGGATGTATGGAGATTTTCCGCATCTGTTGGCTTTGGTCGTTATGCCATTAATTATGCGTCGGTAGATGGCAGGCAAAATGGTGAACCGGCAATTATCGGAGATAAGCAAACGAGCACAGGACTTTTTATCTCTATTGCTTACAATTTCAGATAATAATTTGCGGAATATCTAAAATATCCTTTGTATTGAGTTTTAGTATAACCAAATGAAATGGGGATTAGTATATACGTCATGAATAGTTAATACATACCATCAATGAACAATTAGTCAAATTGTGAGAATCACCAATGATTTTTTCAATTTGACTAATTTATTGTTAGCACATGTCATCTCGAACTATGTATTAGTAGTTGCCATCCTTTTCCCTTCGTAGGTATCCGCGAAGTAAGGCGAAAAGACAAACGGCAAGGCAAATTCGCAGCCCATTCCTGATGCGTTTTGTCTTGCCTTTGTTGTCTTGTATTGTCGCCTAACCAATGCGTCACCTTCCGGAGGAAAGGAAGGCCGCCCGTTTACCGGGCGGTAAGTGAATGTTAAACATAAAGCAAATCAATCATGCTTCTGACACTGCAATTTCAGGACGAGGTCTTACTGTGTCAATCCATGTTAGAATCTGATGTGATGGACGAATTCCTTCTTTGACGGAACGAGCGGCTCGGACTTCAGGCCTATCTTCTTGAAGTCAATCTCTTTAAGGTCAATGCATCTGATGCCTCCATCATACATGGAGCGATAATAGAACTTCAAACCTGACATGTCGGTGACACAAGTGCATTGCGTTGCAGACGGGATGTCAGCCGGCGTTTCGTCAACCGGGAACTGCGCCCCGATCGGAATCTCCATTGAGCCGAGAATGTGAAAGGCAGTGAACACGGAGCCCTCTGCGTCAGGTTTCTGCGGCGCGGTGTTCTGGAAGAAGGCCGCGCGTACAAACCTTGAAGGCGGGGTGAAATCCCCCGGCAGACCAATCATCGCGCTTCCTCCTCCGAATGATGACAGGGACATATTTCCAATCGTATGTGGCTCGGTACGGCCAGGCAGAAGGTTTACATAGTTGTTGAGATTGGTGAGCTGCCAGTCGAAGGATGGAGAGTTGGTCAGTACGCCCAGATTGTTTTCATAGAAAACGCACTTCCCGTCGATGATCTCCAGCACGATCTGGCGGCCTG
>ENA-OPMN01000235-OPMN01000235.1-human-gut-metagenome-genome-assembly--contig:-NODE-235-length-25060-cov-5.449310_pt1 | contig 25060 bp, 17 predicted proteins | sample MGYA00241524_ERZ501745 | MGnify/ENA primary metagenome ERZ501745 (study PRJEB25962, sample SAMEA2042567) | human gut metagenome | biome: human gut; feature: human-associated habitat; material: faeces...
GCAGTTTAATCACCAAGCATTTATTTTCTGGCTTCTCAAAGCATAAACCAACAAAAGCAAGAAACAGAAAATCAACAAGAAGCGCTAATACACCAAAAAAGATATAATCATAAAATGGTCTTGATGCTTTAAAAGCAACTACCATTGCAACAAATCCTGCATCAATGATGATGCAGCCAAGTATACCTATAATATAAGATATAATTTTCTTCTTCATAAGTTTGAATATTTAATTTGCTGCAAAGATAACTAATTATTTCGGTTTGTCTCTATCAATTAACATTATTAACACTCGAAACATCAAAGAACTTCTCACACAGACTCCCCATCATATAACATGGTTCCTCGCTCAGCATATCAATTCCATCCTGCTCACAGATATGCGATACCACATGAAGAAGCTCATGACCGATGGTGTTGATGATGCTGCCATTAGATTCACACTCCCCGATGGCAAGTACACTTCTTCTTTCTGATAGGTTGGAATAGGTAAGACCCCTATCTACACTCTCCTTGATTAGATGTTCGTAGGCTTCCGATAAAGGATTTCCGTTGCAGCCAATATCCGAAAGAGCATGGCATATCTCATCGGCATCAGGTGGCTGATAACCTATGAAACATACTATGCTCCAATCGTACTTCGGAAGTTCAATCACTCTTCTCATCATAGCACATCTTCCCAAGGAATAGGCACACCATTATGGCAGCAGTCGGCATAAAATCTGTTAAAGATAAAGCCATCCTTCTGGTCGGCATCATCCACCATATCCTTGATGAACTGGGCTAGTTGCTCCTCATCCTTGATGGAAGACTTGTAGAAGTCTGCCCTCGCCATATTCGCCACATATACATGGTCATAGCCTATCTTATTCTTTACCTCTACTCCCTGACCAAGCAGAAGGGCATCCACCTTCTCCTTATCCCAAAACGAGACACTTACATCACGCTTGGAGGAAGGGTCATATTTGTACATCAGGCTCACCGCCCACTCGCACATCTTCTTGCTGAAATGATAGCCATTGTATCTGAGATAAGAAACCATTCCCTCAGGTTTGAGGTCATACATATCCAATGGCATTCTGCATTTTCCCATATTACTGAACTGAATATTAAAGGGAGTCTGGTTCCGACATAAATGTCGCTACCAAAACTCCCAAGTTAAACATTAGCGACCGCCACCATTGTAGCCGCCACCACCTCTTTCACCATAGCGGTTAGGGTAGTTCCAATCATCGTTCACGTTGTTGAATCTACGTCTGTTCTCACGCTCTTCACGTTCCTCACGCTCTCTTCTCCAATCGTCACGATAATCAGGCATACGCTCACCCATACGCTCCTGCTTTATCTTTTTGAGACAAGACATAGCCTTGCTACCCAAACCAAGCATGGATTCGATGTTGTCATACAAATCATCGAACTTATCTTCTGTAATCTCAATCATTACCATAATCTTATGATTTTAAGTGAATAGATAGGAGATTACTTGCTCATGGTCTGCTGGAGCCATCCCATCATCTTGTCAATCTTGCCCTCAATACCTGAAACCTTACCTTCCAGTTTATTGATTTTCTCGGTCTGTTCCTTATCCTTGGCTATCTGGGGGTTGAGTTTCTGTAGCATTCCCTCACAAGATTCCACTACCCTCTTGTTGTAATCTACGCTCTCCAGTATCGCCTTGGATTGTCTCAGCATGGCATCCACCTCTGCACTCATAGCATCCTTATTGTCGCTAACCACAAGGTTCTTGTCGTTGGCTATCTGTCCGTTTGCTGGCAGTTGCTTGAAATCCACCTCCTCATCACCCAGCTTCACCTTCACGTCCACTACGGTCTCCATAGGCTGAGGAGTAAAGCCGTTGTTAAAGGTAGGATATTTCGTCTGAGGATTGCTTACTGAAACCACCTGACCGATTCGCAAGTTCGGGTTCTCGCCCTTGTCTAGGACATAGAATAAAGAATTAGTTCTTAAACCTTGAAACATAATATAATCTCCTATTATCTATTCTTGTTAAACAATACCCGACATCATCTGTAGGGTGTTAGTATCTCTCTCAAACCAGAACTGATAAACACCAGTTCCCTGCACGTCTGCAACCGTCAATGGTTCACCATTATACTTGGTCACAGCCTGAGTACTTCCGTTGGTCTCGAAAAGGATAGGCAGCGTACCAGTCGTTCCAGTCGGAATAGCCTGCATCAGGTTTACGAAAATCGTACCTCTGTAGCTGGCATTCAGGAAGGCGTGGTTTTTGAACGAGAAAACAACATTGTTGGTGTTCACAACCACGCCCGTAGAAGCGATAGCTGCCGAACCATTACGATTCACCCTTGTATATGGTCTTAACCAAAACATAGCAGCCTCCTTTCTTTAACCCCAGAATCCGTTGTTAGCAGCATTCAAACCATACAAGCCAGCCTGATAAGCAACGCAGTTAGGAACCGCAGTAAATGGGCTGTAAGGAGTGGTCACGGTCTCAGGCAACTTACACTTGATACCAGCCACCTCGTTCTGCAAGCCAGCCAATACCTGATTGATAGGAGCCACAGCCTGACCCACAATCTGAGAGGTCATAGCAGAAGACTTGAAGGTGCTGTTCTCTTCACGAAGAGCATCAATCTTGTTCTGTAACTCTCTCATTTCAGCTTGCTTTTGTCCGTCAACGATGGTCTGAGTGCTATCCTTGATAGCGTTGTGCAAGTCACAAGTTTGTCTCTGAGTCTCGTAAGCTACATTGGCGAAGCCACGCTCCTGACCATTAGCTACATTGTTGATGGCATTCTGCAAGGTTCCAGTCTGCTGGCAGATAGCCATGCGGTTCTCGCAGCAGCAGTTGGCAATCTGTTGAGCAATCTGCATATTACCCTGCTGCAAGGCATTGATAGTCTGCATACCGCTCATACCCACCTGATTACCTACACTCTGAACCTGAGAGGTCAAGGCAGAAATAGCACTCTGAATCTGACCTTCGGTGCAGTTCAACTGGGTAGCCAAATTGCTGAGCGCATTGCGGTTGCCACCGATGGCATCCATCAGGAGACCACGACCATAGTCATTGTTAATCTCGTTTGCGAGACCACCACGACCATTATTGCCGAAACCTCCCCAGCCGTTACCTCCCCAGCCCATGAGGAAGAAAAGGAAGATTACCCACATGAACCATCCACCTTCGCCACCGAAACCATTGTTTCCCTTCATGGCAAGAAGGACATTTGGGTCGACACCCTGCTTCTGGAGTAGAGGCGCAAGAAGACCGAGCATCCCATTGTTAGATGTAGAGCCTTCATTTCCGAATACATACGTTTTACTTTCCATATTATCCTGAATCTTTTGTTAAACATTAATTGATTAATACTACGTAACGTTACGAGTACAAAGATACGAATAATATGGATAGATATAGATAAACTCGCAAAAGATTATATAAGTGCTTGATGAGCAAAGATTTATGATTACGTAAAAGGTCATAAATATACAGGAGGGGCGATTGGGTCTCTCCTATATATATAAAATGTGTAGCTACTTCTAGAGGTTTATTCCATACTTTCGTGATAGCTTGCGGAAGAAAGCCTTCTTGTTGGCAAAGTATCGGATGAGCGACTTATTCCACTTCTTTTCATGCCCGAACTGGTCATGGATGCCTTCGGGTATCTTGCCATCGTGAACATACTTCTCGAAGGATGAGATAGACTTGCCCATTTCGTGAGCGCACCATCCCTTGTTGGCTTGTGTATCATTCATCATGGCAGTAAGAAGTGCCACAAGTTCCATATCTCCTTCAGACAGACCGCAAGGGATAGGCTTGCCCTCTGCTTGGGCAACTGCTGATTCATGTGCCTTATCTGCGAGAGCACGAAGTCCAGCTTCGATGATGCTGTAATTTACTAATTGCGACATAAGCATATAAAATTAAAATGATTGTAATCAGGAACATATCACAATAGTACATATTGTTTGTGATAACAATAGAGCCGAACATGATGTGTATTACGTTGACTTCTGCTGCATATAAGAGCGGTATTCTCCACTCCACGCACAATCTGTGCAGTACCTGACCTTTCCAAAGAGAAATCGGGTAAAGAATGTAAGTGATGAAGTAGAAGAACCAGATAGGTTCCTCGTTCTCTTCATACCACAGCGTTATCTCCATCTTGTTGTCGTAGAACTGAGATACACTATACCATCTGAAAAGCATGACCAATATAGGCGCATACTTGAAATAAAGCAAGTCCGTCTTAATCTTGCTGCGTTCAGGGAGTAACTTAGTTATCTCTCTAAACAAATTCCTGACCCGTTGGTCTTCGTCTTCTTCTTTTCTCATAAGCCATTGTTTTCTAAAAGTTTATATGATTGAGGTTCTTTTACTTATTTAATAAAAAATCTTAGAGGTGGCAAATATAATAATAAATTAGGAAATAGCTACATTTATACACAACTTTAAAAGTTAAACTTTGTAAATACTTACAGATTGATAGATTCACACAAGAAAAAGGGGTAAAAAGTTTCAGATTGAAAGCAATTATCCCCCGAAAGCATAGCACTTTCAGGGGATAGTCATATATGTATTACTTCTTAGCCTTTGCCTTCTGGTTAGCCACAACTACCTTGTTAGCCTTCTCCAGCACGGAAAGAATCTTCTTTCTCAGGTCACGAATCTGCTTCATGTCCTCAGCGTTGTAGGCATCCTTGCCATCATCCAAGAAACCTTTCTTCAACTCGGAAATCTCCTGCTTGTCAAGGGAAATCTCGTCAATGGCATCAATGGCAGCCTTGTTGTTGTTGTAGTAGCCATCGCTCTGACTAGGAGCCGTATCAACCAAGAGGTCATAGGAAGTCTTGAATCCGTTCAGTTTGGTGTAGAGTTGTTTCAGCTTCAAGTCCTCGAAATCATCCTTCGGAGTAGCATGAGCCTTGTATATATCCTCGGCATTCAACTTGTGAGGTCTATACTCCTCCCCACTCTCCTCAGCACGTTCCTTCTTCTTGTCTTCCTCATACTTCTTCACCTTCACATCATCCTGCTTGTACTTCTTATACTCCTCTGAGCCGTAGAACCGCTCCAGCATTGAGTAATCGCCATCCACCTTAGCTTGTTTCTTCAACTTGCTCAGGGTATTGGCTGCACGGTCGTGGTTCTCCTTCATATTCCAGAACTCATCACCTTGTTTCTTAGTAACCGGTCTATCATCAGGATTGCTGACGAACTTACTGAATAATGGAATATCAGCCACCTTAATTTCCTTCGGGTCATTGAGCGACTTGGTAAGCAAACCGAGCACCTGACTGCCCATGGTGTAAGCACCACCGAGATAAGAAGACAATACATGGTCAACCACAGCAGGGTTATTCAGATTGTATCTTGGGTCACCGAAAGCATCAATGCTGTTCTGCTGCACATCTGGATAGTCGTTTCCGATTGAGTTAACCATCCTTGATGCACGTACCAACCAATCAGGAGTGCCCACGTATGCCTTGGTAAAGTTAGGGTCATACTTGTTGTACTCTGTGTCCTTGAATAATGGCTTGCCAGTGAAGTCAACATTGAAAGCCAACTCAAAGACTGGGCGAATAGCATTCGGCATCAGACTGACAGCAATATTGCCATCATAGCCAGTAGGGTCAAGCGGAAGCATATCCACAACCTGACCAACCAAATCCCAACCATAGTCTTCCCAACTCTCCTCAGCCAACTCGCCACCCATCATCTTGGATGCAATCATATCTCCCAAGCCATAGAAAGCACGGAACTCCTGAGCAAGAGGAATCTTCACGAACTCATGGGTAGTAGGAACCCACATAATAAAGTTGTTTCGTCTATCCCACTTGGAGAACTGCCAGTACTTCTTAGATATATCTTTGTACCAATCCTTATCATCATCACCATCGCCACCCAAAAAGGCAGCACCCAACTGCATTAGAGCGACATTAACAATAGGTACGAGTACACCACTCGCCAACCACGATGCAGTAACAGCCGTGAACTTGAAAGGATGATGCTTGGCAAGCGCACCCAAGGTCTGCAAACTCTGTACTGCTGGGTTGATGAAGAGATAGAGATTTCTAATAGTCTGCCAGCTATGTTCTCCAGTACCCTTGCGGTTGAAGTTCAGGGTCACGTCCTTGGCATCATTCACCGCCTCATCAATGGAACGTCCATACTGAATAGAGGTCATGTAGACTGCAAAGCGGTTACTATCCTCAATCATTCTGTTCAGGAACTCGATACTATCCATGATTGTGTGACCAACCTTTACTGGGTTCGCCTTCCATCTATCCAAATCCTTCAAGTCGTTCTTGAATTTCTTCTTCAAGTCTTCCACGTCAAGCGAAGAGACAAAGCCAGTTTCACCACCATTCATCATGAAGTCATAGAACATCTGTTCCTTTGGTGTAGCGTTTCCGTTGTTTACCTTATCTCTCAACTTTCCGTTCTGAAAATCTCTCAGCATGAATCCGAGATTCCAAGAGGTAGCAAGATTCTTTCTGAGCAGATAGTTGTACTTTGCATCCTCACGGATAGCTGTAGATGCCAGCGTCATGGTCAGGTCTCGGAAGTAGTTGGAAGGGATGAAGAGAGGTGAAAGACTGGTATAGGCAGCAGCCATCTTTCTACCAACAACAGCAATAACCCTCTTACTGATACTATTTTTGATTCCTTCACTCACTCGGTGTGCTCTGGTATTGTTCATCGCCTGAGCCAACTGAGGGTCACCATTCACATAGATAACGTACTCCTCGCCATCCTTCATCACTCTTACCTCATGCTCTCTCTCCTCGCTGTGAGTCTGAGGATAGGCTATGTTCAATCCGTCTCTCTTCTGAGTAGCATCACCAGCCTGAGCCATCTGCTCCATCTTCTTCTCGAAAGCATCAATGGCAGCCTTCACCTGATTACTATTCATCTGAGAACTAATCTGCGGTGTAGCAGGAATCCACTCCTCGTTGCCGTTGGCATCCGTACTCTTCACATACCAAGCCTTGCTCAGGGTCAGCAGGGAAGTTGGATGATTCTGAGCCAAGAGCATCAGGTGTTGTTTCACCCAGTTCTTGTTGTTGAGCAGGATTCCGCTCTCTGCCATATTCTCGATGTATGCGATAGGGTCATCAGCGATAGAGGTTCGTCCATGTGCCTTCTTCAAGGTCTGATTGAAAGCACCCTTGCCGCCACCGATATAGTCCCATACTTGGTCGGCAGTAGTGCCATCCCAGCCACGAAGAGGAATATAATGGCTATACATATCTCGCACATACTGATAAGTATCTTTGCTCATCATGCCAGCCTTATAGCCATCACGGAGAATCTTCTTGGTAGCCGCATTCGTTGCATCCCATAGATTGTGAGTCTCGGTTACATACTTACTCTCAATATCCTTTACCAGTTTGTAGGCAGTTTCCTCAAAGTCTGAGCCGTCAAAGATAGCAGACAAGCCTGAGTAATCGTAGGCGATACCATTCTCATCATAACGATAGTCCATATATGATGGAGAATATTTCACCCTAAGTGCATTGTCTCTCTGTCTCCAAGTAGTGAAGTCTACTCTGCCAAACTCTAGGTCGCTATCATTAATGATACGGTTCATATCGCCCTTGTAAGCCTTGTATGCCGCACTCCTCTGAGCCACGTCCTCATAGTCAGCATCCAGTGACTTCTTGAATGCCATCTGAGCATCACGCTCCAAGCCATGCTTAGCCATCATGTAGATACGTACATTATCATAGCTATCACCCAGTACCTTCTTCATCTGATGATAAGCCTTTCTAAGTGGCTGCAAGAACTCGTTGTTGTACTCCTCAAACTCGTTCTTACCCTTGCCGTGACTTCTGTTCTCGGCAGTATAGGCATCCTCAGCCATGTTCAGGCGGTCAACACCCACTTCCTTCATGATAGCTTCCTGAGCCTTACGGATAGCCAGCATACTATCTTGGAAGGCGATACGTTTCAGAACAGAACCACGCTGCAACTCTCGGTTGAACTCTCCAAGGGCAGTATCATCACTCAGAAGATGCTGCTCGTAGGTTGGAGCAGTCTTCCACAGAGCCATCTGCTTGCGGTACTCGTCCACTCTTCTCAGGAAATCAACGGCACTCTCACCAGCATTGCGTTGTGGGATTGTAGGTCGCTTGGCATCCTTAGGCAGATTATTATCCTTCTTCCACTGGTTCAAGTCATGTTCAAACTTGTCGTAGCGCAAGGAGAATCGGGTATTACCCACGATATTGGCATTGTTCTCATCGAATATCACGTAGTTGTAATCGCCTTCCACTGCACCGCCATGAATCATGCCAGCAGGGTACTTGATACCGACAAAACCTATTTCACTCAAAGCCCTTGACGCTAATTTTGCACCACGCAAAGGTCTTTCACGGTCAAAGAAATCTTCCAAAGCATGATAAAGTTCTTCACCTTTCAATGTAGGAAGATTCTGCATACCATTCTCAGGAGAATCAAGTTTCATTTGGATAATACGCTCTATCCTATCTTTATCATATCTCGCTCCACCATCTTTGAAATAATCGTTATCACTAAAACCATGATGGGTAATTTCCCAAAGTCTGTACCATTTTTCCAATGGGAAGTTTTGAGACTCATTCCATCCAAGGTAGTTTTCACCATTATCGTCAGGTATATCAACATCATAACGATAAGCTTCATTGCTAGACTCAGCTATCTCATTATTATCCTTTTGTAAAATAGCAGACAACTCTTTCAATGTCTCATCATCAGGGAACATTTCCAAAGCAGACTTCAAATCTTGTCTAGCGTTTTCTAAGCCCTTATCTACATCTTGGTTTTTATTGATATAATGGCTAAGCATTTGTCCAGCATCGGCAGACATATCAATCTTATAATCAAAGCCAAACTTTCCCTTTCTATCTTTTGCACGTTGTGCGTAATTATCACCTATTTTCTTAGAGTTTGTAACATAAACACCATGTCCAAAAGTCTCACTTCCCTCACCCTCAAAAGCATGAGACAAATCGAACTTGTCAAAGCTAACACCAGTACCATGATAGGTACGGATGCTAAACTTAGGGTCAGAGCCAGTAAGGAGAGGAGCAATCACATGCTCGGTCAACTGGGTAGGTATTCCGTTTCCGATGATGGTATGGCTCAGGTTTTCAGAGAATGGCATTTTGTAATCATCGCTCACTCCTGATACTCTTGCGAGCACTCTGCCCATAGCACGATACACCTTGCCATCAGGCATAACAATCACATCACCACTCTTGGTTCTGAGTGTTGGCAGCAGTTCATCAGCGAAGGCATGTGGAACCTTTCCGTCAGCATAGGCACTACCCATCACATACAATGGCTTGTCAATGTTTCTCCAGTCAATGCCATCAGCCTTCAAGCGAACGTCCATCCAAGGAGCCACACCATTCTTCTTCTCGGTCAGGGTCGGGATAATATCAGCCACAGCTTCATACCATCCACTCTTGTGTGCCATCTTCTTTGGCTTTTCAGGGAGTTTGCCATCACGAACCGCACGGACAATCAATCTCTCTCGGTTGGTGTAGCCGCCATAGTCAGCAGCGTTATACACATCTGCATCCCAAGTGTAGCCGTTGGCATCCAGAGCATCCGTGATAATCTTCATCGCTTCCGAATCCTTATATCCCTTCACATTCTCAATGGTCACCACCTTTGGCTTCACAGCATTGATGAACTCGGCAGTACTAGCAGCAGTCTCCTTGTCAAGTTCCACCTCAGCATGGTTACTCTTCGCCTGAGAGTAGTTCTTGCAGACTGGGCTGGCATGGAAGTACTCCACCTCGCCATCAATCTGCTTCACTAACTCCTTAGGGTCAACATCACGAACATCAGCAGTAACGATGTGCTGCCCGAAATTGTTGCGATAAACACCGCTTATCTTCTCGTCATACTCCACTGCCACCACTGGGTCGATGATACCCTTCAAGCCCTCTTCAACAAGACCACCACCGCTAAAGTATGTTCCAGCCTTAATGAATGAGCCATCCTTCAGGGAGAACTTAGGTTCCTCGCCAGCAATCTCTGCCTTGCGGTTCTCGCCCAGAGCCTGAGCAATATGAATCATCTTCTTGTTAGCCATCTTCCAGCCGCTCGGCATATCCTCAATAGCAGTCTTGATAGCATCATCCACCTCATCAGGAGTGTTCAGACTCTTCAAATCCTCAGCCATATCTGCCGCCCCACTCTCCTTTCCGTCAGCCATATCACGGAGGGAGAAGGACACATCACCCACACCCAAGAAAATCTGGTCTTTGCGAGCCACGTCCTCAGTAGATTCAGCGAGAGTTTTTCTTCTCTCCTCAGGAGTCATGTTCAATCTTTCCTGCACATTTCTTGCCTCCACCTCGCCAGCAAGTGACTTGTAGCTATTGAAATCATCATTCTTCATGTAGGCATCATAAAGACCTCTGTTCTTCTCTATGAGAGCCTTCGCCTCATCTTCCTTACCTTCTGCTCGTAGCTGCTTAATCTGTTTTGTGACCTCATTAAACCTCTTCTTGACTTCACCTCTAATAGTTGTAGGACTACCTCCAGTGGCAAATCCCTCAATACCTTGAATAGCATGCTGAATCTCGTGATTCAATATGTCATTCATATATTTCAACTCATCAGCATGAATGGTTATGGTGTTGGTTTTTGAATCATATTCACCATGTGAAGGCATATCGTTCATAATGGCATCCGTATCAATACGAACACCCTTCAACTGAGGATAAGCCTTAAATAATTCAGGTGCATCAATCACATCAAATAGTTTGCCGCCATTCCAGAGCATATCATCCTCGTAACGCTTAACGATGTGTCCACCGCCTACGTCCATCGTGTCCTTTATCTTGGCATCAGGCATTTCGTATCTCCACTTGCCATCAGCACCACGCTCCCAGCCAGTAGCCATCTTGATAGCCTTGGCATCTTTCTTCTCTTCTTCCATCTTGCGAGCCACAGAGAGGTTATCCATACGGAAAGTACGCTCCTCTGCCTTGTCAGCAGCAGCCGCACCACGCTCGCCAGCGAGAGAGAAACGGATATTGTCGCTACTATTGATAGCATCCATAGTAACCTTCTGTCTATCCTCAGCATTTCCACGCTCATAACTGCTCACATCAATGCCAGCCTTCTTCAAGGCATCTATAACATCACTTGGAGTATCGCTAGGAACGATAGCCTTCTCAAACTCATCAAGTCCGTAAGGTCTCATAAACTTGGTTTCAAAATAGAACACCTTATAGTCTTTCTTGATTGTATCAAGCAACTTATTGTATCTATCCATCCACTCATCAGATACCTCAATATTATAAGCCTTCTTCAAATACTCCTTTTCATTTCCCTTATGGTCAGTAAGTTCAACCATACGAGAAACACCGCTATCATCAAACGCATATCTGTTATTAGAGCCAACACGGATTTCATCAGACAATTCCAAGAACTCCTTGGTAATCTTGTCTTTTATCTGATTATGTCTCTCATCGCCAAAAGGAATCAACTTATCCTTGGCATTCTTCATGGCAGCAAGCGTATTAACCTCAGGAGAGTTCTTTGCTATGAACACACCAAGTTCTGAGCCGAAGGCAGTATAGCCGCCAGCCACACCCTGTTTCTTCATGAGCTTCACAGCATTTTCTATAGTATTAGGGATATACTTAGGCTTACCGCTAGGGGTAGTGCCATTATAAAGCATTTCCTCAACACCATATTCCTCTGTCTTCTTATCCAGCCAAGATGGGAAATCATCAGATAACTTCTTATTATCCTCCACCTTCTTCTTTGCAGCCCCCATCGTGTCGTGAACATCTACCTTTCCATTCTTTCTGTTATTGCGAACCACATCATTCACGAAATCAGCAGCGATATAGAAGTTCTCCACGCCTTCAAGTTCTTCAAGACGTTTCTTCTTCAAAGCAACAAGCAAATGATTACCCTGCTTTTCTGCACTTGCGATACGAGCCTTCAATTTCTCACGTTGAGCATCTACGTCATTATCCTTGCCAGTAGCCTTATTCATCAGTTGAATCAGTTCTGCTACCTCTTTATCAGTATAATCAGTTTTGTTGCCATTATCTGAGATACGCATTACCTCGTTGGTAATGTCGTTGTCATACTTGCCAGTCTGATAGATAGTTTCAGGATTCATGCCCTTATCAAACAAGTAGTGCCAGTACAATCCGTCACGAACATCGCCACTTGACAAATATCCCTTCCAGCTTTCTCTTACATTGGAATAGATACCATTATCAACATCACCAAGTTTCACGTTCATGTCGGTATTGAAAGCCTTCTCGCCCTGCTTATTCATGATTCTCTCCACCTGAGGATAGGTAGGTGTCCAAGCATCAGCCGTGAAGGTTCCAGCATTCTTGCCAGTTCTCTTAGCCAGTTTCTCTGCCTTAGGAATCAGGGTAATCTCACCATAGTCAGAGTAGATTCCGTTCTTGGAGTCAACAACACCCATAGAAGGAGCCGCAAAACCGCCCTGCTTGATAGCCTTTCTTAACTTGTCAACGCTGATGTTGTGCATACCAAACATAGTTTTTTCGTTCTTCAATGAAAACTTTTCGCCATTTTCCTTGGCAGTTTCAGAAGAATTGTCTATCTTTGCAGCAGAACCTTCGGTTTGGGAGAGAGCGGTGTCACCTTCCAACGAAGTAGCGGCAGTGTCTGTCCTCTTGTCGCTTGCCGAAGTTTCCTTTTTAAATGCAGTCAACAACCAAGATTTTCTTTCTCCATCCCAAGTAAGACGAACACCAGCCTTATGGGTTTCACTTTCCAAGTTTACACGATTCTTACTGCTTGAAACTACACGCATATCATTCAGAATCTCCTGCAAATTATCAAGAACCTCAGGATGATACTTCACAAGTTTAGAAAGACCATATCCATCACTATGCCCAGTTCCTTCTTTGCCCCAAACCAAATCAATATCGCCAATATCCTTATGATGAAGAGCACCAACAGCTTCTCCACCACGAACCTTCTTCAAGAACTCTATAGCAGCTTTAGCTTTACCACGGAACTGATTGTATATGTTTCCAAAAGCACCAACACCAACTGGCTTGATTTCAGCAGCCACACCTTTAGTGTTGCTCATGCCATCAATGAGATTATCAACCATACCATAGCTATCAGCCACCGCCTTCTTCAAAGCAGCAGGAATATCGGCAGGAACATCTTCCTTTCTTCTCATTCGTCTAACCACATAGTCAATAGCTTGGGCAGCATCAGAAGTGAAGATACCAGTCTTATAGTTATATGACTGAGCATTGTTTATACCATAGCCTACATCATGTGTCTCATGTGGGAGATTCTGCAATTCGGTCAGCACCTCTATCGCCTTGGCATTGTCGGCAATATCCTTCATGTTGCCAATGGCAGCACTAACAATCTGGTCAACCTCTTCATCAAGCAAGCCCTGCTTGGTAGCCGAAGACTTCACCTCATTGTCCGAGATATTAGGATATACCTCAGTAGGATGAGCCACACGACCATCAGGCAAAGTGATATAGTATCTTAGTGGACGATTTGTAATATCGCTCACAACATAGCTATCAGCAGTTGGCTCATATACACTCTTCTCCTTGCCGCCAGCAGTCTCTTCTATGTGATAAGGAACACCATTCACCTTATAGGCATCCTTCAATGTAGAAAGAACTTCCTTCTTCTCCTCATCGCTGAGTTTCTTGCCAGTTTCAAAGCGAACTGGTTTAGACTTCAATGAGAACTTGGTGTGCTGAGTAATTTTCATATCCTCAGGCTTGAAGATAACATAGTTGGTATCGCCCTTTTTAGCACCACCGAAGTTACGTCCAGCCTTGTACTTTATACCAGTAAAGCCAACAAAAGATAGGAACTTGCTTATTCCTTTAGTTCTTTCAGGCAAATCATACTCTGTTCCAGTTAACCCAATATACAGAGTACTATTGTAAATATTTTCGCCAGTTCTCTCTAAAGACTGACCTTTGCTTTCTAACGTCTTGATACCTACGCCAAGATGCTCCAACCCTTCACGAATGGAATCCTGCTGCTTTTTACTCAAAGGCTTATCCCAATCCAGATAGTTGCTGCCATTATCCTCAGGTATATCCACCTCATATAGATTATGGTATGGTTCAGCCAACTTCTTCATTTCATTGTAGTAGTCAATCTTTTCCTGCTCTGTAAACTTGTCATTCTTGGCTATTTGCTTATCACCATGCAGGAATGACTCTAGTGTAGGATATTTCTTGGCGAACCTTGTACCATTAGAACGCTGTATGCGATAATATGCTTTAGAAGGGTCATTATCCATCAGAGTAGCATAGCTTTTTCCTATCTTCTTGGAAGATGTAACATATCCACCCCAACCGAATACTTGGGAGCCAGCACCCTCGCCCATGTGGTCGAAGTCAAACTCTGTGAAGTCAGCACCGCTACCATGATATACCTTCAACGAGAACTTAGGAGCATCAGCTATCTCCTGATTGATGCTGTTCACGACATCATCAGTAACAATATCGCCCTCCTGAATCTGCTGAGGTTCACGACCAGCGTTCTTCACAAGTTCCGCTTGCTCTGCTCTGGTCAAGATACGGTTCACCTTCATCGCACCAGTAATCACCCAAGGGTCAGTCTCAGGGTTCGGGTTGGTACGATACATATAATATCCATCAGTAGGCAGATGTTTCAAGCCAGCCAATGAATGCTGATACTTGCCCGATGGATTGATACCCTCTTGGCGAGCTTCCTCCTGATAATCTACATCAGCAGCATACTCCACCTCAGCGAAGACGAAGTTCTTAGGGAAGAGAGTCTTGTTTCCATCAGCATCCTTGCGATTGAACTGGATAGCGTAAGGCACGACACCAAGATGCCAGCCTGGTCTATAGGCTAGCTTACCGCTACCCCCTTGTGTTCCCTTACCGCCCTGCTTAACCTGAGGTCTGCCAGTCTTGCTTTCTCCTGCAATAGGAGCCGCATCAGCATCAAGCCATACACCAACTGGAGTAGCAGCACCATCAGGGTTCGCTACCATTGGTGGATAGAGTTTGCCATCCTTTAGCACAAACACCTTGTAGCCGATACCCTTCTTCTTAGGTTCAGGCTTTTGACGTAGAGAGAATGAAACATCTTCGCCAGTCTCAGAGTTCGTTATCTCGCCCTTGGCGGTCTTCACGTAGGCTTGTTCAATGGAGCGGAGAATCAGATTCATATCATCAGAAATCTCTATTCCATGAAGAGCCATCAAGAATCTGTTTACAATCTCATGCAATTTCGCAAGTAAAGGATGAGACATTTTGAGCAAAAGTGTGTGGGCATAGTTTGCGTCTCTTATCCACTTACCCAACTGGTCTGCAACAACCTCTTCCTCATAGGCAGTTCTACCGCCATTGTAGAATACGTTATTTTCATTGTACAAAGAGGTTATTCTATCTGTCTCACTATTGAAAGCATCCTCTCCCATCATATCCTTTACAAGGGTCTTCAACTCATCGTAAGCAGCAGGATTCTTTGTTCTCATTTCGTGAGTCATTTCGTGACCGAAAATGAACTGAACACCTTCTGTAATGGAAGAATCCAATGTTAGATATATTGTATTGGTCTTATCATCAAACCATCCGTTTGCATTCTTATCTGAGTACTGCCATTGAACATTAGCACCCATCATCTTTGCTAACTTCTCTAAGGTCTTGCGAGTCTTCTGCCCTACGATATTGTCAACGACCTTCATATCATCCACCTTATTCTTCTCTACGTCAGCAGCACGCTCGGCAGTTGTCTGCTGCTTGCCATTCTCCTTGGCAGAGAAAGGAAGGTCAGATTCATCACGCTCTGCGCCTAAAGGAGCTTCATCTGTAGCATCCTCAGGAACATTTACATTATCATTTATATTGTCATTTTTCTGCTCATTATCCGTTTCATTAGACAAATCATTAGATTCATTATCCAATTCATTATCCAACTTCGCCTCTGACTTCGCCTTCAACTCAGCCTTTTCATCCGACTTCGCCTTCAACTCGGCCTCTGGCTCAGCCTTGTGCTGCTCAGCATAGGCTGCATTCTCCTGAGCACGTTTCTGCTCTTCAAGTATGTTCTCTGCCTGAGCAATGCGAATATTTTCAACAAAGTTTCTTGCTTCCGATGCCTTAAAACTGCTATTGAGTACACCGATGAGAGCATTACGAATATCCTGAGTGTCGAGTGATTCAAGGTTGGATGGACGATTCTCCCATAGGCTGTGAACGAGCGCATCAATCGTAGTTCCCTTGCCATCAGCAGCGAGCAACTGAGTCTTGGCAAAGTCTTCTCTGCTCAATCCAGTCTCCTGCTTAACACCCTTGCTTGTCTCTGTTCCCTCATAGTTGAGAGAGTGAGCACCGAGGTTGCTAGCCACATACTCCTCAGCAGTAAGCGGAATGGTATCTGTCACATCAATGCCAGTACCATCATACAGACGATGAAGGAGAGAACCGATAGTTTCTCTATAGAGTTGTGATACAGCCTCAGCATCATCCTTCACCGCACTCTTCAAGCGAGCGAACTTTCTTCTTGCCTTCTCAATGAGTTCCTTTCTACCCTCAGCAGTATCTTCCACCTTGGCAAGTTGTCGCTCATTATAAGCATCACGAATAGCTATAGCAGAGTCATAAGCCGCCTGAGCATCAGCAATAGCCTTCTCCTTGGCATCCTTAGCAGCCTTCTGTTCCACGAAAGTCTTACCCTTCACGGTCATGTTACTAGCCTTGTCGAGTGCCTTCTTTGCATCAGACACATATCCAGATACGATACTATCTGCATCCTCACCAAACTGATTATCATATAGCTCAGCAGTCTGTGCGGCAGTCAGCTTCGAGAAGTCAGGATTGCCATCCTCCAGCATAGGCACGATAGTTCCATCTTCAAGGGTAATGGCAGGAGCAGCAGGAGTCTGTTCTGTTGCAGGAGTCTCAGCAGATTCAGGAGCAGCAGTCTCGCCCTCTATTGTCGGAGTCTCCACCTCTATCTCACCTCTATTCTCTCCACTATTATCCTCTATCATTGAGGAGGCAGCAAATGCTTGCTTATACTCATCGAGTGTCATGGTAGTAGCCGTTCTCACATCTTTCTTATTGACCGCATGAGGAATAAGAGAGCCATCACTCGTCAATTCCATCACCTTAGCTTTTGCACCTGAATCACGGATAAGAAACAACTGGGAGTTTGGGTATTTTGTATTACTATCCTTGCCGAGTACATCAGCAAGCACCACGTTTCCATTATCATTAAGTATCTGATTGAAATCAAATGAAGGTTGAGTCTCTTCTGTCTGTTCAGTCTGCTGATTCTGCTGCTCAGCACGTTCATTCTCCAACTGCTCACGCTCAGCCTTGGCAGCTTCCAGTCTCTTCTGGTCTTCCAAGTCTTTCTTCTGCTGCAAGTCTGCAAGCGAATAAGGATTCTCCACCACGTTACCATCTATAGAGATAGCAGCAGTACCATCACCATAGTCAGCCAACACCTCATAGGTATGTTCGGTACCATCAGTATCAGTCACATTGAACTGAGAACCAACTTCAACGGTTCCATCAATGATACCAGCCACTTCCTTGATAGCATTCTCTTTTGCATCAGCTACCGCCTGAGCCTTCACATCATCAGCAGGTAGTTCTTCACCCAGTTCAGCGAACATCAACGCATCAGCATGTTCTACACTATTCGTTGTCGGGTCATAATAGAGAATCATATCATCGCTATTGCTTACATCAATGGAGCCATCATCATGAGTAGCAACGTTACCACTAATAATGTACACACCATAGTCTTCCAAGCCGCCTGATGCTTTGATAGTAGCGTTACGGACAGAGCCACGACTCTGGTCTGTGTACATATCCACTCTCTGCTCTGCCTGATGAGCAGCAAGGTCAACCTTGTCTTGTGCATCATCAACCACACCTTGGTATCGGGCAGAAGACAACTGGTAGTCATAGATAGCTTTGTCAAGTTTATCATCCTGCCCAGTCAGGGATTCCAGTTCCTCGTCACTCATGGCAGATAGCTGCTGTTCAGAGATACCCAATGCTGCTGCAAGAGACTTCATCTGGTCTTCCTGCTGAATCTGAATATCATGCTTGTCTGCATCATCAGCATCATGCCCCTCAGAATAAGCATTGTCAATATCTGCCTGATGCTGCTCCTCAGGTGTTGTTGGTTCGTTGGTAATCTCCTTGGCATTCATTTCAGCAGTCTTGGCAATATTGTAGCCACGCATCTTCATCAGGTTTACCCCATAGTTAACAGCAGCATTAATCTGTTCCTTTGTCATGGTATCTCTCTGTCTGAGAATATCAGCCAGCACACTACCCATCTGCTCGTTGGTTGCGTTGTCTATCTTATCCTTGATGTCTGTCCAGTTATCGCCCATCAGGTTCTGTGCATCACTATCAGCCACGTTCACCTTGTTGCGGAATCGGTAGTACTGAGCACGATTGTAGATACCTTTTACTGGTCGGGAGCCAGCACCCATCGCATACATAGAGCCAACAGAGATAGCCATACCACCGATAATGTCGAGTTGTTGTCTAGCATCAAGAAGGTCGGAGAACTTATTATCTCCATCCAATAGAGCATGAAGAGGAATACCAATTTCTTCTTCCATCACTTCCTCGAAATATCCGTTGTAACCAAACTTCTCCATCCACTTCTTGGCATTGGTATACAGTCCACTCTTGCCGATATTCTTGAAGAACTCAGCAGAAGCATTCATACCATGTTTCTCCATGAAGTTGACAGCACCCTTCTTGATACCATAGTTGTGACCGAAGAGTTTTTCAGTATAGTTCTCTACCATAGCAGAGGTCATACCCTTATAGAGAGCAGTACCAATAGACTCACCACCCTCATGCAGGAGATTTCCATTCTCATCGAAAGTGCCAAACTTATAATCGCCCTTCTCATCCTGATACAGATTACCCAGATGTCGCTGCATGATGTCAGCACCAGTCTTCAACGCTTGTTCTGTTCCAGCCATCGCATACGAGCCGATAACATCGCCAGCCACGATACCGGTATTCTTCAAGATGGCAGCACCCACCTTGCCCATGCCACGTTTAGCAGCAAATTTTAAGGCTCCACGACTGATGCCCTTGGTAATACCACCATAACCGCCAGTCAGGAAGAAGTCAGCCATAAATGGGAGACTCTGCCCTGCAATTTTCGTCCAACGATAGATGTTACCCATCTTTTCGTCTTCGAGAGCCGCAGCAGCATCCGCACCCAGTTTACTCTTCAGGAGCATCTTATCAGAACCAGAGAGAGGAATGTTGTTATCCATCTTTGTCTTGATACGCTCCATCTGCCCCATGGTAGCGAAGTCAGTCAAACCGAAATCCCAAGTCTTGGCAGTAAAGGCGGTATTGTCAAGAGCCTTCAAGGCATCCTCACCCCAGCTACTTGTAGGATATTGTTTCACCGCTTCCAGCGCACCTATCTGCTCAGTAACCAGAGAAAGAGAGGTTGCCAACTTATTCCTATAGTCACTCTGCTCAGCAGTTCTTCCGTTACTTGCACCGATACTAGCACCATAAGAGAGCAAAGGATTTCCGTGTTGACGATTATCCTCAGCGATAAGAGCTTCAATCTCCTTCTTTCGGGCATAGGCATCAGCCAGTTTCTTGTCAAACTGCTTTTGAGCACCCTCCTCAGTAAGGTAGGTTCCATTCTTGCCGATGTTCTCCTGCAAGTCATAGTTACCATTCTTGTCACGAACATCAAAGGCAGATGGAATCTCACCAGTATCTACCGCTACCTGATAGGCATCGTTCTGCTTGTCAAGAATAGCTTGCATCTGCTCAGCTTCAGGAAGAGAATAAACATTCTCATTGTCCGATGTAACGTATGCGCCAGTCTTGCCAGTCTCAGGATTGTAAGCAAAATCATCCTTCACAACATTGTTTGCATCACCACCATAAGGAGTCTGATGTGTACCCAAGTTCACACGACCGAAATCCTTCTGCTGTTTCTGCTTGCGTTGTTTCAGTCTGTTGTATCTGCCAGCATTGTTCATTGTCTGCTGAGCACTAGCCGAGATAGCTGCTGCCCCAGCAGAGAAACGAGCACGGTCAGCAGCACTCATAGGAACACTACCGCCCTTCGCTCTAGATGAAGTCTTACTACGAGGTTCAAAGAGTGCAGAGTAGAAACGCTCATAAGTAGATGGAACATCAAAGTTCTGAGCCTTCAAGTTCTCATAGATAGCGTGTCTGTTATCCGCACCGCCCTTTCCGTCTCTTGTCAGAGCACTCTCAAACTTATTGTAATCATCAGGCACATCATAGTTCTGTGCTTTCAGATTCTTGTATAAAGTGTATAATGGTCTTTCTGCCATGATATATATATTTGTTTGTTACCAAATTCTTGTTACCAATTCTGTTACCATTTTACGCCAGTCTTCTTCTTTCCACCATTGTTGGATGATGAAGTATGGTTCTGTTTACCCTTACCATGCTTACGCTGATAGGCTATCTTCTGAGCCTTCTTTCCTGCTGCCGTTTTAGGAGAGTAGCCCATCTTCCGTACTTCCTTTGCAGCCTCAGCCATACCCTCAGGGTCTTTTTCCATCAAATCCATATACTCATCAACCTCTCCTGAGTAGGAGCCTTTTCGAGAACTGCCACTACCCGACTTGTTGGCACGCAAACGACCAGTCTCAGCATTCATACGTTGTATGGCCTCTTGTGCTTGCCAATGAGAAATCTGCCCATCAGCCAGAGCCTTCTTGATAGCCAAGACAGCCTTCTTGTAATCAGCATCAGTCTGATACTTCATCTTCGACAAGTCAAGTCTTCTGTTACCTTGGTCAATTCTCTGCTGCCCTTGGTCATTCTTCACCTTGTTGATTTCGTTCTGCATATCGTGATACCTCATCTGCTCAGCAAGATTCAGGTTATTCTTCCGAGCTTCCTCATCAAGAGCGAGTGCCCTCTGATACCCAGCCAGCCATGATGCCCGATTCTTCTCTCTCTGAGCATCCATATAAGCCTTGCGTTTATTCACCGCCTTAGTCATATCCGACTCAGGATTGTGTACCACCTTGGCACCATTGGTAGCGAAGTAGATATTGGATAGCGCACGGAGACCATCACCCAGAGCAGCGATACGAGCCTTGGTACGCTCCTTCTTCTCTCTGTTCGCCCTCTGCTCGTCCGTCTCCTGATGTTCAGGATTCAGTATCTTATACATTTCAGCATAAGATAGCTGCTTAGGCTGTTCTGCTGGCTCCTCCTTCTTCACGATAGGCACGGATGGTTTATCCATAGGGATAGAACCATTAAGCATACCCTCAGCAGTCTGCTGGTTCATCCTTACCGCCTGTTCATGTGCATCCTTTGGAGGAGTAAGCTGCTCTTCCTTGCCATGCAGCATAGCTTGGGCAGTATTCATGTTAATCTGCTCAGCATTCGCCTTCTGTGCGGCATCCACACCACTCTGCTGCTTGTTGAGAACACTCTGTGTAGTCTTCAAGCCATTATTGTTTCTTAATATATCTGATGCTTTCATAGTCTATGCTTTAATCTTTTGAAGTTTAGCACCAAGACTATTCAGTTCACCCTCAGAAGGAAGAGAAGTAGCCTTCGCCTTTAAGCCGAGAACATCATTGGGGTTCTTGGCAATACCATTCAACTGCTCCTGAGTAACATTCATATTGGGAGCCTTCTTTGCTCCAGCACCGCTATCAATAGTTGCAGCGATGTTGGCAGCAGTACCAGCCACTCCAGCCACCGCATTGGCAGTATCAGCAGCCTTCTCAGTTTCCATACCCATCTGTTGGTTCTGCAACTGATTCTTTCTGTTCATATACTGCTGCTCGATGTTATCCTTTCGGGCATCATTTGCAGCTACAATCTGTGAGGTAGTATCAGCAAGAGTCTTGTTGTTCGCCTCCTTCACCGCAGTAGTAGAATCTTCCGTACCGCCCATTACCGCTTGTCTGCCCTTGGCAGCCTTGTTGCGGTTCTTAATCTGCTCCTGCATCTGTGTGAGCAAGCGAACCGTATCAGCACGCTTGGTCGGGTCGGCATTGTATGTTCTGTCATACCATGCCTGATTTTCTCTCTGTTGCTGGGCAATCATCTGCTCCTGCTTACGTCTCGCCTTGCGGTTAGCTATACCGCCAGCGATGCTGCTTGCAAGTCCAAGACCTGCCCCGATTAATGCTCCTAACATATATATGTATTTTAATTATTAATAATGGTACAAAGATACAGATACCATCCGAGATTCGTATTTTATCCATTTATTTAAGCAGGTAAGTTAACGGATAAAGTTTCCGTTTGCCAACAAATTACTATCTTTGCACCAAAATAGTTAAGACAATGAAAGCAGATAGAAATACAAAAGGTCAGTTCGAGAAAGGTCGGGCAAAGACTGGAGGTAAACAGAAAGGTTACGAGTCTCCTATCACAAAGGAGTTTCGTGAGTTGTGTGCTGACTTTTCTAGAGAGGCTTGGGATGATTTTATGGCAGCATGGTATAAGTGTGAGCCGAAGGATAAGGTTGCGACTTTCATCAAGATACTAGAGTTTAACTGCCCTAAGCTACAGACCGTCACTCTTGACGATAAGCGTGAGGTTCACAATGCCCTCACCGAGAAGTTGAGACAAATGTCAGAAGAGGAAGGATAAAATGTAATTCATAAGAAGAACGTTTGTTTTTTTCATAGGTTTTTTTCATAGGTTTTTGGTTTATAGGTTTTAAGATTGTTAGGATAACGAAATAGGGAATGCGTGAGCACTCCCTATTCTTTTTTATTCACTAACAGCGACCACCTCTCGCTCTTCTATCCCCAGCCATATCCGTCTTGGAACCACGATTCACCGATGAAGGCTTATACCTGATTCCTGATTTCGTATGGCTAGCATCCATACCCTTGCGAGAAGCTGCCCCATACTTCTTATCGTTGGCAGCGTTATGACGAGCCAATTCCCTACGCTTAGCCTTCTGAGCAGGAGAAGACTCGAACTTAGTATCGTACATGGCTTTTCTTTTTCTTGCTAAAGGATGCTCCTGATAATATTTAGCTGATTCTGATACCATTTTCCTTATTTATTTAGTTTATAAAAACCATTTTGATATTCATTATATACTTTATCTATATGTGCTCCTAACTGATACAAATAAGCATATTGAGGATATTTTTCAAGCGGAACACGCATATCAACGTCAACTAGAAACCATTTTTCCTTTCCGTGAAAAGTCGTGATTGTTGCTAATCTAAAATCATGACCATCTGCCGTCCCAACTAAACAGATTAAACCTCCTATAGGTTTTTCTTCTAATACATTTTTCCATGCCTTATTCTTACGCACGAATTTTATACCACCATCCATTTTCTTATCACAGACCATAAAGGTTTGTGTAGCAGGCTCGCCTTCATTAGAACAAGCCAAACCCATTCTTCGTGGTATCATATACACAACATCAGGTGCTTTGAAATTAGGATGGCGATTTGCCTTCCAAGTTCGTAAATTTGTTTTTTGCATATCTATCTCCAATAAAGTTCACGATGTTCCTTCTTCAACAAATCCCCAGTTCTACACCACCAGTCATTCGGACTCGCTTTAAGATACTCCTCAAACTCAGGGCAGTTCTCTTCGTGAGTAAGATGAGGATGAGAAGTAGGCTTGAACTGATGCACACACAGCAAGTCTGCATGATTGCCGCCATAAATTCTTGGTGGCATAACATCTTTCGCCTGATGCCACACCTTGTTGAGGTCAATGAGTTCTGCCCCATCCAGTTCCTTCAGGACATTATCAATCTTACCCAGCACACGATTCAGGACTTCTGCCCTATCCGTGCCACCCTTAGCAATTAACCAATTAGCATCACTCAGGGCACTTCTAATCTGCATATCAAGTTCCATAAGCCAAAATTTATTTGTTAAAATGGAATTTCATGGGATTTAAGAAACTCATCAATAAAAGTATCGTCTTCCCACTCCTCCTTCAAACGTGCTTTAGCCATATCAAGCATGCCATTTTGGTTAAAAGTACCAAGAATATAAGATATATCAACAACCAACTTCTTTATTTTCTTGTTTATAGCTGGAAGTATCGTCTTAAACTCTTCAAAAGTAAGTATCGTATCTGGTAAATTATCAGCAGACACTTCAACTTCCTCCTTAGATGATTTTCTACTCATAGACTCGATATAGCCTTTTAAAGCTTTTCTATCATCATACGTGGTATAAAGTTCATCAAACCTCTCATAAAGAGAATTAAAATCATTTTTCATAAGCGTTTTTTACTTTTTTGTTGCTATTACTATTACTTATTATCCAAATATAATTATTAAAAATTAAAATGGATAGATTTTTGATTCCTTTGGATTCTAGGTTCCCCTTAACGCACACGTATGTGAACGCATCAGAAAACCTAAGATGTCATGGATGAGTTCCGTCAACCCCCATCATCTGGTCACTTGATAATTCTACATCAGTTAACCTAAGCAGCATAAGGAGTAGATTTCCCCTCCGCTCGTCTTCTGCTATTAGTTCCTACGATTTGCCATGCGGTCTTCCTTGCAATTTATAGACTCGATGAATCGGAAGGTATCTAGCCCATAGTCTTCCATCTTGTCTTGTCTCAAACTCAGGGGAATAAAAAAGAACCCCCGAGTGTTGGTTACGGACAACGACTCAGAGGTTCATATCTTGTAGGCTTACGCCTTGAAAGGAGGACTACTTTAGTCTGTCAACCGTAACATTGACGATGCAAAGATAGAAGCTTTTTCTGAAACTACCAAATGTGAAAAAATATGTAATTCGTTAATCTGTAAGATATTCAGATTTTAGGTATACGCTTGGTATGCAGTAGACATACAAATGATTACAAAGTTAAAGTAGGTTAAAGTACATTTGGCATTCAAGTTTATTTTGTTACCTTTGTAGCGAGCAAAATAAGCGATTTAGTTTCTTTAACTCTTTTATGTTACTATTTTGTTACTCTATAAAAACAGACTATTTCTAACAATATTGACTACCAATAGGTTACAAGATTCAAATAAGCATTCATAATGTTTTTGTATAATATGAGAAGGAGTGCTTGTGAAAGTACTCCTTTT
>ENA-OPMN01000241-OPMN01000241.1-human-gut-metagenome-genome-assembly--contig:-NODE-241-length-24493-cov-10.795196_pt1 | contig 24493 bp, 21 predicted proteins | sample MGYA00241524_ERZ501745 | MGnify/ENA primary metagenome ERZ501745 (study PRJEB25962, sample SAMEA2042567) | human gut metagenome | biome: human gut; feature: human-associated habitat; material: faeces...
ATTTCGGTCCTCCCGCAAGGGGTGGACATTTTGTGCTTTTTCACTCCTTTTTACCACCTCAGCCATACGGCACGCAGTTTCACGCGGTTCATTCTTCACCGGTTCTACTAGTGTTCCTAATTAGTGAGGGAAATAAAAACGTAAAGAAATTGCCTTTGTCCCATGTAACTACTTATCCCTCGTTCAATCTATAGACTTTAGGTAGAAGATTATGCTAATATTATCTGTGAGGATTGAGAAATTATGGAAGAGATTTTACAACATATTCAGGAAATTTTAGGTGTGCCGGCCTTTTTGATAAATCATTGTGATTTTTTACCGCAATATATTAAAGAGGCACTTATTTCAAGTATTAATTTTATTCCGTGGCTTTATATTTTGTACTACGGAATTGAGTTATTAGAAAGATTTTTCTTAACTCATATCAACTTTTTGATTCGTTTGATTCAAAAACTAGGGGCACTTTTCGGGGTTGTAATCTCTACCCTCCCAGAATGCGGATATCAGGTTATTGCCAGTACATTTTATTCAAGAAGAATGATGTCTAGAGGAACACTTTTGGCTTTTTATATCGCATGTTCAGATGATGCGTTGCCGTTATTATTTATGGATTTGAGCAAAGCTTTTGTAATAATTCCAATCATTGTAATAAAAATTGCTGTGGGTATTTTTGTTGCATATTTTGTTGATATTGTTTCTGTAATTTTCCGCAGGAAAAAACAGATTATGGAAGATATTAATGCAATTAACACTGATTTGAATGAACCTGCTTGTTGTCACCATAGAATTCGAACTATTGAAAACCCTCCATATTGGTGGCTTCACCCACTTACGCATACGTTCAACATGTTTATGTTTACATTTTTATGTTTGGCATTTTTCAATTGTGCAATATTGCATTTCGGGTCTGTGGAAAATTTGTCTAACTTCTTGTTAGGTAATACTCCATACCAACTTATTGCAACTGCATTTATCGGTTTGATTTCAAATTGTGTAACCTCTGTATTTTTGGCACTTGCTTATGTAAAAGGTATAATTGGTTTTCCGGCATTGTTGTCAGGTTTGATATCTACAACAGGTTTGGGTTTAATTACACTAGCTAAAAGACAACAAAAAAGTAAAGATAATCTTTTAATTGCGACAATCCTTGTCGTTACTGCAATAGCTACAGGTTTTGCGGTGTATTACAATATGCAACTTATAGATGTTCTAAAAGATTTCTTTATTAGATAAGGGAAAACAAAATGCACGATATATTACAGTTTATAATTCATGGTTATAATTTTTTATCAGAACTTCCGACAAATTTGATTGAACCGATTACGTTTTTACCAGAGTGGAGTAAAGACGCAATTGCTGATAGTATAAATCTTGTACCGTTTTTATTTGTTGTATTTTTGATTATTGAAGTTATTGAACAGTATTTCACAAGGAAAAAACATTTATTTGTTTTTTATATAAAAAAAGTTGGTCCGTTATTTGGAAGTTTGTTTGCATCAATTCCACAGTGCGGGTTTTCAGTAATTGCAAGTACTTTGTATGTCCGAAGAATTTTGAGTAGAGGAACTCTTTTGGCAGTGTATCTTGCAACTTCTGATGAAGCAATTCCGGTACTGTTGACTTATCCGAGTAAGATTTATTTAATTCTTCCGATAATTTTAATTAAGGTAATTATTGCTGTAATTGTCGGGTATTTTGTTGATTTACTCATTACATATAAGGCGAAAGAACCTGTTCCGGAGAAGAACGAATTGCCCGCTGATGTTGAAGTTGAACAAGAAACCGGTTGTTGTCATCACCATCTTGTTGATGCTTCCAAAACTAAGGAATTTTGGTATCACCCATTGAAGCATACTTTTAATATTTTCTTATTTATATTAATAGTGTCTTTGGTTTTGGCATTTTTGATTTCAAAAGTCGGGACAGAAGAAAACTTGGCAAAATATTGTTTGATGAATTCGCCTATTCAACCGTTCTTGGTTTCGTTATTAGGGCTTGTACCGAATTGCGCAATTTCTGTAATGCTGACTTTGTTATTTGTAAAACATACAATCAGTTTTGGGTCATTGATTGCCGGATTGAGTACATCAGGAGGTCTTGGAATTTTAGTACTATTAACTAAAAACAAGGATAAAAAGGATACTGCAATTATTATTGGAGCTTTGGTTGTTGTAAGTTCAATTGTTGGTTTGATATTCCAATACAATGTATTCAATATAAATTATATCTTTAGTTTTATAGGAATTCAGTTATAATTTAAGGATTTAAATATGACTCAAAAATCAGAAAAATTTCAAAAGGCTTTTTCGTTGCATCAACAAGGAAAACTTACAGATGCAAGAGATTCGTATATGGAAATTCTGAAAGATGAACCGCAAAATGCTGAAGTGTGGGATTTACTAGGTGTTTTGTATTATCAAGTTAAAGAGTATTTGGAAGCTGAATTGTGTATAAAAAAAGCAATTGAGATTAAACCGGAAATCTATTATTTTGAAAACTTAGCAAAATTGTATTTAGATAAGGGTGATTTTGAACTTGCGATAAAGTATTATGAAAGTTTGAGCGAAGAATTCCCGAAAAACTATGAATATCAATTTAACCTCGCAATGGCATACAAAAATCATCACGACTGGGAAAGAGCTAAGACTGCATATAAAAAAGCTGTTGAACTGAATCCGAAAAGTCACGAAGCTTATTTTAATTTGGCATATCTTTGTTTTAATGAAAATCGTCCGCAAGATGCTGTTGAATGTTATAAAAAAGCTCTTGAAGTTAAACCTGATGATTGGGAATCTTCTTACTTTTTAGGTTTGGCTCAAATGCAGGTTAAGGATTACAAAGATGGGTTGAAAAACTTTGAATCACGGCTTTGCAGATATAGTGCGATTGTTTCGCAAGAAAAAACTTATCCGAATTTGATGAAAGATAAACCGCTTTGGACAGGGAAAGAAGATTTGTCGGATAAAATTTTATATACGTATTATGAAGCCGGTTTTGGCGATATGTTGATGTTTTATAGATATATGCCTCAACTTACACAAATGTGCAAAAAGGTTATTTTAAAACCGCAAAAAGAACTTGCTTCATTATTTAGAGAAAATTCTTATGGCGCTGAAATAATGGAGCTGTATGATTTTGAAAAAGATGTTTATTTTGACTATCATCTGCCATTTTTGAGCTTACCTTATACTTTAGGAATTTATGGCGATAAAACATTTGTACACCATGATGACGGGTATTTAAAGGCAAATCCGGCAAAGGTTAAATATTACAAGGAAAGATATTTCAATAATGATAAATTTAAAATCGGTATAAAATGGCAAGGAAATACTTTCTATGACAAGGAAAGAGTTTTGAAAGTTGAAGACTTTTTTAGACTTTTTGAACTTCCTAATACTCAATTTTATTCTTGTCAAACATTTGACGGTTCAGAAGAGTTTGAAAAAATTAAAGATAAATATAATGTAATTGATTTGGGCAAAACTTTTTCTAATTTTTCAGATACTGCAGGCGCTATTGAAAATATGGATTTGGTAATCTGTAATGATACTTCACTTGCACACCTTGCAGGTGCTATGATAAAGCCTTGTTGGGTGTTGCTACCATATATTTACAATTGGCGCTGGCATGATGATTTGACACATTGTGATTGGTATGACAGTGTGAAGATATTTAGACAACGTGATCATGGGGATTGGGACAGCGTTTTCAATCCGGTTGAAGAAGAGCTGAAAAAATTGATTTAGTCAAAAAATTTGCTGATAACATAATTTTGTCATATACTAATACTGCTATGAAAAATACAAGACAAACAAATATAAATATCCACAGAGATGCTTGGGTAGAAATAAATATTTCAAATTTAGAAAATAACATTAGAGAGATTAAAAAGAACGTACCACAAGGTGTTAAACTTCTTGGTGTTGTAAAAGCTGATGCTTATGGACACGGTGCAACTATGCTTGCTCCAACTGTTTTGGCAAGTGGAATTGACATGCTTGGTGTCGCATCTATTGATGAGGGTGTAGATTTAAGACAGGCAAAAATTGATTGTGACATTTTGGTGCTTGGGGCTGTTCCTGTCTGGGCAATTGAAAGTGCTGTTAAAAATAATATTTCAATTGCTATATTCACAGATGAACACTTAAAAGCATGCGAACAAACTTACCAGAGAACCGGAATTAAACCGAAAGTTCACGTAAAAATAGATACCGGAATGAATAGAATTGGTGTTAGAGCAGATGTTGCAGTTGATTTTATTAAAAAAGTTCAAAAGAGTGATTTTGTAGAATTAAAGGGGATTTTTTCACACCTTGCGGCTGCAGAAGAACTTGATAAAGCAAAAGAACAAATTCAAAAGTGGAATAATGTAATTGATAATATTGATAGTAAAGGATTGTTGTTGCATATTTTGAACACTGTCGGAACAATTTGTTATGATGTCCCAAATACAAATATGCGAAGAGTCGGAATTGCTTTGTATGGTTTGTATCCTGATTTCCCACAAGGGTTAGAATTCAGAAAACCAAAATTAAAGCAATTGATTTCTTTAAAAGGAAGGATTGTTAATATTCATACCGCAAAAGACGGAGAGGGTGTAAGTTATTGTCACACATTCACTTCGCACGGGGATAGAACAATTGCGACTGTTCCGCTTGGTTATGCGGACGGAATTCCAAGACTTTTGTCTAACAAAATTACAGGAACATTAAATGGTGTTGAAGTTCCTCAAGTCGGAAATATCACAATGGATCAGATGATGTTTGATATTACAGGAGTTGATGCAACTGTTGGTGATGTTATTACGTTACTTGATGATGAAAAACATTCAATTGATGACTGGGCAAAAATTCTAAATACAATCAATTATGAATTAACTTGCAGACTAAAAGTTAGATTACCGAGAGTTTATACAAGATAAGGATTTTTTACAATGGAAGAATTTGATTTAGGTATTGTTGGGGCAGGACCTGCCGGTTATACTGCAGCTCTTCATGGGGCAAGTCTTGGGCAAAAAGTTGTTTTGTTTGAAAAAGAAAATATTGGTGGTGTTTGCCTTAATAAAGGTTGCATTCCGACAAAATCTATTTTGCATTCTTCAACCTTATACAAAAGTATCAAAAATTCAGAAGATTTTGGCATAACTGTAGATGGTGCTAAACTTGATTACGCAAAAGTAGTTGAACACAAAAACAAAACTATTGAAAAATTGAGAAAAGGTATTGAACTTGCTCTCAAAAATTCTAAAGTTACCGTTATTAGAGAAGAAGCAAAAATTTTATCTAAGAATGAAATTTCTGCAGGTGATGAAAAATTTAAGTGCAAAAAAATAATCTGCGCTACAGGTTCTTCTCCAAAATTAATTAAAGGTTTGGAATTTGACCATAAGTTTTTCCTATCTTCAGATGATATTCTGAGTTTAGTTAACCTTCCAAAAAGTATTCTAATTGTCGGTTCTGGAGCAATTGGGATTGAATGGGCTAGAATTTTTTCAAACTTCGGTGTTGAAACAACTGTTGTTGAACTTGCATCTCACCTTTTGCCTTTAGCTGATATTGAGGTTTCTAAGAGAGTAGAAAGAATTTTCAAAGCAAACAAAATAAAATTCTATACTCAAACTTCTGTTAAAGAAATCGCTGATAAAACGGTTATTCTTTCAAATGATGAAATTTTAAATCCGGAAATAGTCCTTGTTGCTGTTGGAAGAACTCCGAATGAGTGTGAAAAAGTTGATGGTGTTATATATATCGGCGATGTAACCGGTGAAATTCAACTTGCACATTTTGCAATCAAACAAGCTATTCAAGAAATTGAGCATGTCGAATTTCGCAAGGATTTAGTTCCTGCGGTTGTTTACGGAACTCCTGAAATTGCATGGGTTGGCAAAAGAGAACAAGACTTAGAAGATACTGAATATAAAAAATCTAATGTGCTGATTTCTTCTCTTGGTAAAGCTCAATGTGATGGAGAAACTGACGGGTTTATAAAACTTCTTTCTCAGAACGGCAAACTCGTTGGCGCTCATATTGTGTCTGTTGAGGCATCTGCATTAATTCAACAACTTACAATTGCTATTCAAAATGAAATTTCTATTGATAAACTAAAAGAAGTTTGCTTTGCACACCCGACTTATTCAGAGGGAATATTTGACGCTCTATTCAAATAATAACAAAACAAAAGACCGGTCAATGCCGGTCTGAAATGTGTGAGTAAATATAAATTTATAAGTTTTCTATCTTCCTTATTTATGCGAATAGGTCTGCAAACGGTCCGTTAGGGTCTTGAATATTTGCTGCTACAGCGCCATCTGCTGCTAATTTCATTGATGGTATTACAACATTATTCACACCGTTTGATACACTTGCAACTTGTGAAGCTGTTACTTTGTATGAATATCCTAAGCTTGCTAAAATTGCATTTGTACTGTCTGCCAAAGCTTTATCTTCTGCGTTGAATTTTGTGAAATTTACACCATATAAGCTTTGTGGGTTTTTAGTTAATAAATCTGTTTCATTTTCTAAACCTTTAAAGGTTGTTTCACTTTTTTTAATTTCCTTTGATTCTTCTGCTTTCTTAGTTTCTTGAACATCTTGTGATGCTTTTTGACCGATAGCAAAGTTATAATTGTTATAACTATTGAATCCATTAAACTTGATTGCCATTTTCGGTTCTCCTTATATTTTACTCACATTATCAGATACGGCATTCAGTTTAATAATCTTTAATTAATTGGCTAAATTTTAATGGATTTTGTTACATTACTTAATAAATTGTTGGAGAAATTCGCAAAACAAAAGGCCAGTTTTTTAACTGACCTTATAAAATCATTGTGAGTAAACTTGTTTAATTTAATATGGCTTAGCCAAGTGCAAATAATTTAGAAAATTCCTCACCTGCAAGATCCCCTTTTGGAACACTTGTCAAATTTGCTGCAACTGCACCATTTTCAGCAGATTGCATTCCCGGAAGTACTGTCTTGTTTACTCCTGCTGTAACACTTTCAACTTGTGCTCCTGAAACCTTATAGTTTTTGAAACCTAATTGTTCCATCATTTTATTTGTATCGTCAACAATTTTTTTAGATTCAGCACTCATTCCTTGAACTGAAAAATAAGGATTAATTTTATCTAAATCTTTTCTACCAATAGAATTATTACCTTGAAAACTTAATAAAGGTTTTTGTTCTACTGTTTCAGCTTTTGTTGATTTAGCCGTTTTTGGTGCTGATAATTGACCGCTAACTCTATTTCCAACTGCTTTGTTGATTCCGTCTAATAAACCCATTTGTCGAATCTCCTTTGTTTACTCACTTACTCTCTTAGTGTAATGATATTCCGTTCCGTTTATCGTTTTTGATTTCCATCTCGTATATATATAAAGTATTTCACCCGTAAATAATTGCCTTTTTAAAACCGTTTATTAAGATTTCTTAATAAAGTTTCAAAAACCTCTATATACATAGCTCTTTAGAAAATTTTAATTTGTACAAGTATTACAAATCTAGCCATTTGGCTAATAGTAATATGGCTAGGTAATGATAGTATATAAAAGGAGGAAATAATAAAATCGCTTTATGAGTAATAGAATTAAGAATGATAATTTAACCGCTAGAGAATTAGAAGTTTTGCAATATGTTGCACAAGGAAAAACGAATAAAGAAATTGCTAAGATATTAGCAATTACAGATCATACTGTAAAAGCCCATATCGCATCAATTCTCCGCAAAATTGGTGTAAAAAACAGACTGGAAGCTACTTTGGCTGCCGTTGTAAAAGGAGTTATTACTCCTCCTCGAGGCTAAGAACAGCCATGAATGCTTCTTGTGGAACTTCAACACTTCCTACAGATTTCATACGTTTTTTACCTTTTTTCTGCTTTTCAAGGAGTTTACGTTTACGAGAAATGTCACCGCCGTAACATTTTGCAAGTACGTTTTTACGCATCGCTTTAATGTTTGTTCTTGCGATTACTCTTCCGCCTACTGCTGCTTGAATAGGTACTTCAAACAATTGGCGAGGAATAATATCTTTTAATTTTGCGGTAAGTTTTTGACCTACATAAAAAGCATTGTCTTCATGACAAATTACAGAAAGAGCATCAACAACTTCTCCTGCAAGCATGATATCTAACTTAACAAGGTTTGAGCGTTTGTATTCGCTGAATTCGTAGTCTAAACTTGCATAACCTTTTGTTCTTGATTTTAATTGGTCATAAAAATCTGTAATCACTTCACTTAATGGAATTTCATAAGTCAAATCTACACGTACTTTGTCTAAATAGTGCATGTTTTTGTAAATTCCACGTTTTGCTTGGGATAATTCCATTAATGTTCCAACAAATTCATTTGGAGTGATAATTTGAACTTTAACATAAGGTTCTTCTATATAATCTCTATATTGAGAAGCCGGAAGATTTGACGGATTGTCGATTTCAACAACTTCTCCATTTGTTTTGTGAACTTTATAAACTACAGATGGAGCAGTTGTAACAAGTGAAAGATTGTATTCTCGTTCTAGTCTTTCTTGCGCAATTTCCATGTGAAGCATACCCAAGAAACCGCATCTGAAACCAAATCCCAACGCATTTGATGTTTCAGGTTCAAAGGTAATACTGCTGTCGTTAAGTTTCAATTTCTCAAGTGCTTCTTTAAGGTCTGCATAATCTTCGTTATCAACCGGATACATACCTGAAAATACCATTGGTAAAGCTTCTTTGTACCCCGGAAGTGGTTCAGAAGCTGGATTTTCAACGTTTGTAATTGTATCACCTACAAAACGAGTTAATTCTTTAATTGAACCTGCAAAATATCCAACATCTCCGCAAGTCAATTTTTGAACTGATTTTCTCGCAGGTGTTTGATATCCGAGTTCAACTACTTCATATTCTTTATTAGAAGCCATAAATCGAACTTTATCTCCAACAGAAATACTTCCGTCAACAACTTTGAAATAACAAACTGTTCCTAAGTATTGGTCATACACACTATCAAAAACCAATGCTCTTAATGGTCTGTCAGAATTATCAACAGGAGCCGGAATATAATTTACAACGGCTTCCAAAACATCATCTATACCAATACCGGTTTTAGCACTTACAGGAATCGCCATTGATGCGTCAATTCCTAAAATTTCTTCAATTTCTTGTCTTACTCGTTCAACATCAGCGGACGGTAAATCAATTTTATTAATAACAGGAATAATTTCCAAATTCTGTTCAATAGCCAAATAAACATTTGCCAATGTTTGAGCTTCAACCCCTTGTGTTGCATCGACGATAAGTAAAGCCCCTTCGCAAGCAGCCAAAGATCTGGATACTTCATAAGAAAAATCAACGTGTCCGGGAGTATCAATCAAGTTTAATTCATAATCCTTACCGTCAGATGCTTTATAATTCATTCTGGCAGCATTTAACTTAATAGTAATTCCTCTTTCTCGTTCAATATCCATGGAATCAAGCAATTGTTCTTGCATATCACGTTGAGCTACAGTACCTGTTTTTTCTAAAAGTCTGTCAGCTAAAGTTGATTTTCCATGGTCAATGTGGGCAATTATACAAAAATTTCTTACGTTTTCTCTAGTTTTCATAGTATTGATTATATCTTAAAAATAAACTATGTAAAATACCCAATTCCAAAACTTTGTGTCCCAATGTAACAAAATATTAACAACTACTACGCATGTCCTAAAGTTTTTTTAAAATATTCCGAATACATATTTGTAAGGAAACAAAGGGATAAGTCTAATGAGTCTAAATGTAAATTACAATTCATTATACAAGAAAGGCATTGATACTTCTGTATTAAAAGATGTATCTCAAGAGATTTTACGTCGTGCCGCTCAAAAAAATTCCCAATATACTAATGCTACAACAACTCAACAAATTAACGTTGCAAAACCTGTAGAATTAGGTGTTGACTTATACCAAGGGAAAATTGATACATCTGTTCAAAAACAAATTGCAATGAACAATGCTTATCAATACAACTTTAATGAAACAGCTTTAAAATCTATTCAATATTTAAATTCACAAGCAGCAATTACAAACAAAGTTGATGGAAAGTATATGCCTGCAGTGAATGAAGTTGTTACAGAAACTCAAAAGGCAACTGAAACAAATTCTGCAACTCATTTCATCAGCATTTTCTCTGCAGCGGCTTCTAAAGACAGAGATGGTTCAAATCCTTTTTATCACGGCGAACTTCTTATGGGTAATTCTAAGAAAGAAGAAAAACGCAATGTTGAATCATTGAAAAGCATTTTTGCATAATAAATAAGATTCCTTAATTTCCTTTTTGTTTACATTTTTATTTTCCTAATATTCAATATCTCCCAATGAGGGGGATATTTTTTTTAGCCAATCAGGTATTAAATTTTTTCTTAAAAAGGTCTAATATTTTAGTACTCAGAAAGGTTAGGGAATATAATGAAAAACAATATTTGGTTTATTATTGCGTGTGTTTTAGTATTTTTTGTGGGTTATAACATAAATGATGCCGCTGTATCTTTTCCAAGATATAAAGTTGCAGTTGTTGATGTTTCGACTATTTTGACAAGTTCGCCGGAAATTCAGTCTTTAAAGCAATCTCAAGATAAGAAGATGGAAGAATTAAATACATTGATTTCAAAAGCTCAGAATGAAATTGTTAATGAATCTGATAAAAATAAGGCTTTGCAAATGGAAACAAATTACCGTAAAGAGATTGAGCAAAAGAAACTTGATATGGACGAAGAATACAATTCAAAGATTACTGTGATTAATAACAAAATTAAATCAATGATTTCAACCGAAGCAAAAAAATCTAATTATAATCTTGTTCTTCCGACTGGCATGGTTATCTCCGGAGGTGACGATATTACAAATGATATTGTTAAAAGAATGAAGTAGTGAAAGGTGAATGGTGGGTGAAAAGTTCATTATATTTTAATTTATTTCCTCGTCCCTTTGTGGAAGAGGGTTAGGGAGAGTGGGCAAATGAAAAGCACAAAGTGTCCTCCACTTGCGGGAGGACCGAAATCTTTGATTTCGAGGAGGGGTGTCATAATTTAGCATCTCCGAGTGCAATGAATTGTTACGTCACTTCGTATAAAAAGTTATACACTGACTACAACAATTTTCCTCACAATGACATGTTTATTTACATCATGTCATTACGAGGAACAAAGCTGGGCAAAGTTCGAAGCGACCTACACAGAGTGAGTAATCCACAACACTGGGATATAAGGTTCTTCGGTCGTTAATGCTTCCTCTGAATGATAATATTCTTACCCTCAATACAACGTCCTTACTTCCTTTTCCATAATTCGTCTGGAATTTTCCACGAATTGTCAATAATCTTGCTCAAACACCAATAACCATTGCCTTTTAAACAATTATTGTTGATTTCTTCTTTTGTTTTGCTAACACCTGCCGGTACTAAACCTTGCTCTGTCCAAACAACGGCTTGAATATCTTTGCCAAACTGATTAGGCTTTCTATCTCCGTTTGCATCAAAATAAATAACAAGACAAGAATTATTTTGAACATTTGTACCAAACCAATAACTACATGTCCGCGAAACATGTCCGTCCATGTCAAACCATGCCCCTTTTGCCGTTGTAAAGGTTAAGATATTAACACCCCAACCGATATTATTATCCCTGTCCCAAGGATTTTTATCTCCGTTTAAATCTTTTGCTTCTCCATATTTGTGCCAACAACCTGCTTTATTGATACAAACAGATTCTGTTTTCATGTGTTTTGCAATAAAATTGTCATACCAATCTTTTATTGCTGCATCACTACCATCTTGAAAAACATCATACCCCAAGTCTTCATAATCCATATATTTCATTGTTTGTTGAATTGATGAATATGTAATTTTGATTTGTTCTTCCAGTTTTTGTTTTGCAAAATTTGACATTAAAGTTGGGATTGTCATTGCCGCAACGATTCCGATTATGCCGAGGGTGATTAATACCTCGGCTAAAGTAAATGCAAGTTTCTTTTTAATAGGCAATAAGGTATTAAGGGAATAAGAGAATAAGTTCCCTACTAGCCCTCTTTTACAAGAGGTGAGGGAATTATTATTAAAGTGATAAGTGGATAAGTCTATAAGTGACTTCATTTTATTTCCATTTTTTATAAGATTTTTCGCTATTTGCATGGCAAATTCCTTTCTTTATGTGACACCTATAGGTGGTAGTGAATATGAATTATATATAACACAATATTTTCTATGGAGCAAGAATTTATAGATAAAAACATATATTTAAAACGATTGGGTGAACGAATTCGTAATATCCGTCAAAAGAAAGGTCTTTCGCAAGAAGAACTTGCTTTCAAGATAAATTCTGCAAGAAATTTTATCGGTTGTATTGAAAGAGGAGAAAAAGCCCCATCTGTTTATATTTTGTACAAAATAGCCGTGATTTTAGATGTTTCTGTCGGTGATTTGATGAAAATAAACTAAATCTTAATGTTTTTTACTAAATAATTAATTTTTCCTTAACTTTTACGAAAAATTGCAAAATTCGTTATATAAATGTACTGTGAAAGATTTTAGCTTGAAATTATTTCAGAAGCTTTAATCTCAGAGAATCTGAAACAATTTCAGAGTTACCAGTAAAGGAAAAGGAGAGTTATTATGATTAAACCGTTAGGCGACAGAATTGTTATTAAAGTTGTAGAAGAAACTGAACAAACTTCAGGCGGAATTTTTATTCCGGATAGCGCTAAAGAAAAACCTCAAAGAGGTGAAGTTGTTGCGGTTGGTCTTGGTAAGATGAACGAAAAAGGTGAAAGAGAACCAATGGACGTTAAAGTTGGTGATACTATTCTTTATGCGAAATATTCAGGAACAGATGTTAAAGTTGATGGTGTTGAATACAAAATTCTTTCTATCAAAGATGCTTTAGCAATTGTTGAATAAATTGATTAAACTATAAATTTTGATTGTAAAAAGGAGAAAAATAAAATGGCAAAACGTATTATTTTTGATGAAGAAGCTAGAAAAGCTCTTCTTAAAGGTATTGATGCAGTAGCAGATGCCGTTAAGGTTACACTTGGACCAAAAGGTAGAAACGTAATTTTGACTAAGAAATTCGGTGCTCCTCAAATTGTTAACGACGGTGTTACTATTGCAAAAGAAATCGAATTGAAAGATGCATTGGAAAATTCGGGTGCTCAATTGTTGAAAGAAGTATCATCTAAAACAAATGATATTGCAGGTGATGGTACAACAACAGCATCTGTACTAGCTCAAGCAATTGTTCGTGAAGGTTTGAAAAACTTGACTGCAGGTGCTAACCCAATGTCTATGAAACGTGGTATTGATAGAGCTGTTGAAGCTGCTGTAGAAAAAATTAAATCTATGTCAAGACCTGTTAATACAAAAGAAGAAATTGCACAAGTTGCTGCTATTTCTGCAGGTAACAACAAAGAAATCGGCGAACTTATTGCTGAAGCAATGGAAAAAGTTGGTCATGATGGTGTTATCACTGTTGAAGAATCAAAATCTTTCGGTACTAACTTGAAAGTTGTTGAAGGTATGCAATTTGATAAAGGATATATTTCACCATACTTTGTTACAGATCCGGAAAGAATGGAAGCTGTATTGGAAGATGCTTATGTATTCTGTTGCAACAAGAAAATCAATTTGATTTCCGACTTAGTTCCATTATTAGAACAAGTTGCTCGTGATGGCAAATCATTATTGTTGATTGCAGAAGATGTTGAGGGTGAAGCTCTTGCAACATTAGTAGTTAATACAATGAGAAAAGTTTTGAGAGCTGTAGCCGTTAAAGCTCCTGGATTTGGTGATAGAAGAAAAGCAATGCTTGAAGATATCGCTATTTTAACCGGTGGTGAAATGTTCACTGAAGAACTTGGTATCAAGCTTGAAAACGTTACAACTCAAATGCTTGGTAAAGCAAAACGTGTAACTGTTTCTAAAGACGAAACTACAATTGTTGTCGGTGATGAAACAAAAGCAGCAGTTCAAGAAAGAATTCACTTGATTAAAAATCAAATTGCAGCTTCTGATTCAGAATATGATAAAGAAAAATTGCAAGAAAGAGCTGCTAAGTTATCAGGTGGTGTTGCAGTAATTGAAGTTGGTGCAGCTTCTGAAGTTGAATTGAAAGAAAGAAAACTTAGAATCGAAGATGCATTGAACGCAACAAGAGCTGCAAATGAAGAAGGTATTGTTCCTGGTGGTGGTGTTGCATTGTTAAGAGTTCAACAAGAATTGAATTCTAAACTTGACACTATCGACTTTGAATCAGATGATGAAAAAGTCGGTTTCAAAATCTTGACCGCAGCATTAGATGTACCACTTAGATCAATTGCTCGTAACGCAGGTGCTAAAGCTGATGTGGTTGTCGATTGTGTTCTTGAAAAAGACGGAGCATACGGCTACGATGCATTAAATAGCAAATATGTAGATATGTTCCAATCTGGTATTGTTGACCCTGCAAAAGTTACAAGATCAGCATTGATTAATGCAGCATCAGTTGGTTCAATGCTATTGACAACAGAAGCTGCCGTAGTTGAAATTCCGGAAGAAAAACCTGCAGCTCCTGATATGTCTGCAATGGCAGGTATGGGAGGCATGGGAGGTATGATGTAATAATCATTTTGTGATTGTTATTGATTACTTTTTAAATTGTAAAGGCGGTGAAAATCTTCATTTTCACCGCCTTTTGTATATTTAATGGTTTTCTCTTTTTATTTAATTAGTTTTTAGCGATTAAATTTTTGATTGGTTCGTAAGTATATTTACCGATGAATTCACCTGCTTTTGCCAAGTAGTGAGCCGCTTTATCCATAATGCCTGCATTTGCTAATTCTTCAGTTGGTAAGGCTTTAATAATATTTGGTAATGCTTTTGGCAATGCAACTAATGCTCCTGCGATTACTGCTAAGCCTACAACAGTTTTAGCTAAAGTTTTACCTCCGCTTCCTGATTTTTTCTCTGTCGGTGCTTCCGGTGGAGTTTCTGGTTTTGCATATTTGCCTGGTCTTTCTAACGGATTAATTGTTGCAGCTTGTTCCGCACCACGAAATCTAACACCTGAGATTGCATTGATCATCATGAGAAAACCTCCTTATAAATACTTACCTACACTCTCTTAATAAAACACTTTATATGTTAATTTTGACTTAATATTAGGGTTTTGTGAATATTCGTTACAAAAATTTACAATATTTTTGGAATATTTTAAATTCTCGTGTCATCTATACCTATGTAGGAGGAGAGAATTAAAAATGGCAGGAAAACAAGAAACATTAATATATATAGAACAGGAAAATAAGACAGAAGCGGAATTTATGTCTAAAAGTTTTGTAACAGGAAGTATTAAAAACAGAGCATATATCAATGCTTTGGGGGCAGAACTTATTACGAAATATTTATCATCTGAGGGTGTTAATGTAAATGATATTCATAATTTACACTCAATTTCTAAAATCTTGGAAAAGATTGACATCTCAGATATTCAACTCCCTAATATTCATATTGATGTCCGAGTTATTTTTGATGAAAATCAAATATTTATTCCAAAAAGCCATTTTGAATTAAATCTTGTTCCGGATATTTATGCTGTTTTAAAATTATCTAAAGATTTTACTTATGTCGAATTTTTAGGCTATTTTGCTCCAAAACTTATCAATAAGAAAAATCAAAATAGTGAATATTATTTTATTGAAAAAGAAAAATTATCTACTCCTCAAACATTTACAAAATTTGTAAAAGATTTTGCAGGCATGACCTCTCGTAGTATTTCTCAAGACGATATGTTGAGAGGTCGAGAGTTATCAATTTCAATGGCGGATCACAATATTACCGATGAAGAGCAAAAAGAGTTGTTGAATTTGCTTTTGCATAGTGATGAATTGAGAGATAGTGTTTTAGAATTTGATAATTTTGAAACACTGTCATACAGTGTGGGTTCAAGTATGGAACCACAAGTGATTGATAATGTTATTGAAGCAGATGTTGTGAATTCTGAAGACGAGAACAATAGTGGAGAAGAAATGCTTGAAACTTCTGAAGAAACTCCAATTGAAGATGAAACAAAAGAAGTTATTGAAGACACTACAGGCGAAACAGCCGAAGAAGAAACAGTTGAACCTGTTGAAGAAGATTCCGAACAAGAAGAAGTCCAAAAAGAAGAACCTCAAATAGAAGAAGAAATTTCTAATGACGAAATTGAATTACCAACAAATGATACAGAAGATATGATTTTAGATGAATCATTCTTCAATATGGAAGATGATGAAGAGTCAACAGTTGAACAAGAAGAGCCTGTTGAAGAAACTAAACCAGAAACTGTTGAAAACGATGTTGAAGATGTTGGAGTTCAACCGCTTGAGCCGGAAGAAAAAGAATTACCTAAAGTAGAGTCAACTCCGGAACTTGACGCAAGTGATTATTTGTTGAGTTTAGAAGAAGATGATGAACCGACAAAACCAAAAGATGAAGAGCCAAAAACAGAAGAAAAAAGCGAAAATACTTTAGAAGATGCTATTAGTTCTGCTGTTAAAAAGACAATGGAAAAAACTGTCGAAGCTACTACAACGGCAGGTACAATTGCCGCAGCTTCTCAAACTGCTTCCACTGTTGAAACTGCTTCAAATGTAATGGCGGCATCAAAAGATGCAATTAAATTGGCTGGAATTTCCGGTGATATTGTGAAAGATTTGATTAACAAAAATCTTGAAAACCAACAACAACATTTAGATAGAATTGATTATGCTAAAAACAAAACAAATACTGCAGATGTTCCGGAAAATATTGCGGCTTACGATTTATCTACTGCAAAAATGGAAGCAAACATTGAGGCTGAACAGTCCGGACAATTTGATTCTCCAACAGAGTTAGATTCTCTTCAAAAAGTTAATACAACACCAAAAGGTTATAACGAAAATATAGAACAGGAGGTTATTGATCTCGGTCAAATGGATTCTGTTGAATTAGATCATGTTGAAGAAAATACCGAGGGAATTGTTGATTTGAATAACTTGTCACAAGTTGAATCTCCAACAAAACCTGTTCAAAATTTGGAAGAAAAATTGAGTGAGTGTGAAGAGGATAAAGGTATGGACTTGCCTGATTTGACAAGTTTCACAATCAATGATGATGGAACATCTTCTATTGATAATTTAGACATCAATTTTTCAAATGAGAAACCACACGAAGAAAATTTGATTGATTTCAATATGAATACCGGAAATTTTGTTATTGATAATAATGATGTTTCGGCTGATGGGAATAACCTTTCAACCTCTGCTGAAAATGAATTAACATTGGACGATGATTTTGCAGACGATTTAATGTCTGATGATTCCGATAGTCAATCGCAAGAAAATTCAACTCCAAATGAAGATGAAAATAAAAAAGATGGAGATATTGAAAATGTCGAACCGTTAGAAGAACCGACATTAGATGATAGTTCTTTGCCTGATTTAGATGTGGGTGATGACTTAACTCTTGATGATAATTTGACATTGGACAATGATATTGCTTCTGTTGAACCTACGTTAGAAGAGAATTTGACTCCAGTTGAAAATTCTGTTGAAGAAGAACCTGCCGGTGAACCTATTATTGAAGAAAATATTACTTCAGATGTTGAAGATTTGACAATTGATGAAGTTTCTCCTAATGAAGACGAAACTTTAACATTAGACGATGATTTCAATTTTGAAGATACAACAGAGGCGGCTGTTCAACAGACAGAACAGACAGAAGATATGATTTCTGAACCTGAGTCTCAAACAGAAGAGAATTCAGATGTTACAGATTTAGATTCTGTTTTAAATGAGCTAGAGGAAAGTTCTCCTGTTGAAGAAACTCCAATCAAAGATGATATCAATGAAATTCAAGAAGATTTTCCGGCACTGGAAACTCCTATAGATGAAGAACTTCAAACAATTGAAGAAGTTGAAAATACGGAAGAAAATAATGCTCAAAATCAAGATTGGCTTGAAGAACCAAATTATGATGATTTGCAAGATGTTGAACCTATTCAGCAAAATGATGATGAAATTATTAGTGAAACTCCTCAACAAGAAGATGTTGAAAGTTTGACACCTATCGAGGAGCTATCAGATGAAGAGTTTATTCAAGAACCGCAATCGGAAGAAAAAAGCTTCAATGTTGTAGAAAATTCAACTGTAATTTCTGATATGGATTTTGCTCCTCGTGAAATTGAAATTGATATCAACAATCCTGAAATCCAATTACAACCGGAGGGTCCTGCTCAGTTAGAAGATTTGTATGATGAAAATTCTGAAAATTCTACAATGTTGCAAAATCCGGGAAGATTAACTCGTGGAAACCAGCAAGGTGGCAAAGTCGGTTTAGGCATGGGATTAGGTATTGTTGGAGTTTTAATTTTAATTATTATTGTAGGTATAATTGGCTTCTCTATTTCAAAAATGGTTAAGAAACCAAGTGATGAAGCTCCGGAACCAATTACAGATGATGCTGTTCCAACAAGTTCTGATAATGGAGTGAGCGAAGCTAATACTCTAAATGTCGACCAAAGTAATGTTGTAAATATGGATAATACAAATCCGATTGCAACACCTGTTAAAAAGCAACAACAAGCAGCACTTCCGAAAACTGTTGCACAAACTCCGACTCAATCTAAAAATTCAATTCCTGCAACTTCATATATTGACGTTCGTAAAGTATCTTGGGAAGTTCCTGATTACGTTTCATATAATGCTAATTTCAGGCAATATTTTCAATCTGCAGGTAAGAGTTTGAAATTGTCATTGACAAGTGATTTGTTGCTTGCAACGGATTATGCTTATTCTGATCAAGTTAGAGTTAGTATCTTATTTGATAAAGACGGGACATTTAAAGATTCCAAAATTCTTTTATCAAGTGGTTCTGCTCAAATAGATAACATTGTGTTACAAACTGTTAACCAAACTCTAAGAGTGCTCAAAGCCCCTCATAGCATAGGAAATGACGAAAGTACTACAGTGATACTTAAAATTTATTTCTAATTATGCTATAATATCTTTGAACAGACTTGAGGAAGAGTAGTGTGGATTTAACACAGGATAAGATAGATTTAATTAGCAAGATTATTAAAAGTGATCGAAAATATCCTAACAATGAGGATTTGTTTGATGATTTCTTCAATGAAACATGCAAACGTTCTGTTGCTATTCTTAATGCAATAGATACAGAGGCTACTTTAGAAGCTTATCTTAAACGTGTTGCGACAACCTCTATAGTCAATGTTTTAAAGGATTCCGGAAGATTAAGACGAACAAGAGCCGGCTATATGTCTACAAGAGAAGTTCTTGCTCCTCAAAGTGATATTGATTATTCAGATGTTTACATTAGCTATTCAAATGTTCAATTACCGGAAACTCCGGAAGAAATTGTTATTCAAAAAGAAATTCTTGATTTTGTTGCGAAAACAATTAAAAACATTGATAGTGAACACCCTGACAAAAACTACTTACAGATATATACTTTGCGATATGATAAAGGCATGACCCAGAAAGAAATTTCTGAAGAACTTGGTCTTTCTCAGTCTGAAATCTCAAAAAGATTATACAGATTGATGGAAAAAGTAAAAGATATCCTTGGTTAAAAGTTTTTAATATGAAATGTCCGGTTTGTAAAAAAAATATCTCAGAATCTTCTCTAAAGTGTCCTTATTGCAAGACTCGTGTTGGTCTGCTGTGTAGTCATTGCAATACCGTAAATCCTGTGGGAAATTTTGTTTGTAAAAAATGCGGGCAAGAATTATTGAAAGTTTGTCAACACTGCAACAGTGTGAATTTCCCAAGTGCTATAAAATGTAGAAAATGTGGACTTCCATTCGGTCAACCTGCACAAAAAACTAATAACCCTAAAAAGCAAAAAGAAGAAAATAAAACAATTAATTTGGAATTTAAACCAAAATTTTATTCCCGAAAGCAAGCCTTTGATGTTCTAGTTGATGGTATTTGTTCAAAAGATGAAAAGATTTTTTCTATAACCGGAGATAAAGGAGTTGGGAAAAGTACTCTTTTGTTTAAGTTGATAGAAAAATTTGAAAAAGATAAATTCCAATGGTGTATTGGCAAATGTACTCAACTTACCCAATTAACCCCCGGGGGAGTAATTCAGGATATGCTATTGAATCTTTTCAGGCTACCTAATTTCTGTGTGAATAACGAAGAAATGCAGTCTGATGCGGTTAAATTTTTTAGCAATGAATTTCAATTTTTGAATAGCAGTGAAATTTTATTATTCATAAATTTCTTATATAATTCTCAAGATGGGAACTATGAAGATATTATTATCAATAAAAAAATGACTTACAATGTTTTGATGAAAGTGTTTGATGCTTTTGCTCAAACCGGTAGATTTATTTTTGTTATTGATAATTTTGATTTTATAGATGGCTTTTCAATTGAATTTCTAACTCATTTTATGCAAAAAAATGAAAACTGGAAAAATTTGAAATTCATAGCAATCTATAATGAACACCGTCCGATTAGCGGATTTTTTGGATTTGATGACAAAGACATAAAGTCTTATGTAGATGTTCATATCGCACCACTAACTCCTGCTGAACTATCTAAAACTATTGATTTTAAAGGCGAAGTCGGAAAGTATGTGACCACTAGAGAAAAGGAAGTAATTTTTAACAAGAGCAATGGGAATCCCGCTTTTGTCGAACAGGCAATAAATTATTCTTTTGATTGTCAAATTTCTGATAAAGCATTTATTTTGCCAAATAGTTTTTCAGAACTAATCAAGGCAAGACTTGCAATTCTCAATAAAAATAACAATGAAGCTTATAAACTTTTATGCGGAGCGGCAATTTTGGGAGACAGAATCAATCTTGCGCTTTTGAAAGAGATTTTTGGTTATAAAACTCAAAAATTTAATGACATAATGTTGTATCTTGTTAAATCAAATTTTGTAAGACCATACAATGATGTTTGCTATGAGTTTAACAATCTTTTGTTGTGGGAAACTGTTCTGAAAAGTATTTCATTTGATATTTCTTTTGAAGATTTAAATGTAAAAATCGGGAAAGCAATCAGCGTGTTTAACCTTAACACTAATGCGACGATGGCAATGATTGCACATAATCTTAAAGAAAACCGAATGGCTTTTGACATTTGGACAAAAACAACACGACTGGCATCTTATGTTGGGGACGTGAATTTATACGTAATTGCGCAAAAGCAATGCTTGGCACTTCTTAACGAATTCAATGAGAATGAAACCCTGAACATTCGATACAATATCAGTGAACGTTTAGGAAAACTTTTGACGGAGTACGACCCTGAAGAAGCTTTAGACTTTCTGCCGGACGCAATATCTAATGCGAAAGCTAAAAATGATGAAGTTAAAGAAATTGAACTTTTAGGCTATCTTGCTTTGTGTTGCAAAAAAACAGGCAATTATTTTGGTGATGTTGAATGTGTTGACAATGTTTTGAAAAAAATGAAATCAGGTCAAGAAATCGAAACAGCAATTTTAAAAACAACAAAATTATCATCACTTATTGATATTGGAAATTGTGGCGAAGTTATAAATCTAATTGATAATGACATTATGCCGGTTATCAGTTCGTATCTTGCTAAGCCGAAATTGAGCAAATCTATTCCGTTGGGATTTTTGTATGATACTTGGTTAAGAGTTTATTTAGAACTTGCTACAGCCTTAACTTTGCAAGGGAATGACCGCTCATTTGAAGTTTTGACGACTTTCTTTGAAATTATTGAAAAACATAAAATCAATGACCCATTGTTGATGTGTAAAGCAAAACTTGTATTGGCTTACGCAAACACAATGAAAGGCGATATTGCAACTTCTAATGAAATCTTAGATGGTGTAAACAGTAACTATCGGGCAGATGTTATGGATAGCAGAACAATTTCCCGATGGAATCTTGTTGTAATTATTAATAAATTTATTCAAAAAGATTATGAAAATTTGAGAGAACAGTTGTTTGATGCTGTGACCTTTGCAAATAATACCGGAGATAATTTTACTAAAAATATTTTGAAAGTTCTTCTTGGTAAGATTTTCAAAGATGAACAACAAGCAAGACATGCTATTGATATTTATAATCAACAAATTACATATTTTGCGAATGAAAAAATGGCACTTGGGGCATTGCTTTCTTGGTACTTGATTTCAGAAGCAACAATTGTTACCGAAAATCCGAGAAATGCTCTAGAGATTGCAAATCAAGCTTTGGAAATTGCGCAAAATCCTCGTATAAATAATACTTATTTTATTGTGTTGTTGAAGAAAGTTATTGCAATTGCTTTCATCACAATTTCAGATTTTGAAAGTGCAAAAATTCATATTGAATCTGCAATAATTTTAGCGAAGAAATATAGTTTGAATGAATTGTTATCTCAATTGTATTTGCTTTATGGCAGATATTATCAGGATATTGGGTCAGTTCAAGCGCAAAACCAATTGGAATTGCTAAAAGGTTCTTCCAAAATGTATGATAAAGCTCTTGAAATAATCATGACAAAAACTAAAAATCCGTATATGAAAGAATGCATAGACAAACAAAAATCTACACTTCTTGCATATTGCGAAGAAAATGGATTAAAGATTTAAAAAAAAAGCCCCGCTTGTTTGCGGGGTAAATTTTTCTAGGAATTAGGAATAGGAATTAGAATTTTCTCTCTTTTATCTAAACGGAATTTAATCTTTGCTCTCTTCTTAATATCTCTCGTGTCTATTTAATGTCTTCATATATATAAAGTATATAAATATTATCTAATTTCAAAACTTGTTTTATTTGTTACAAAAGTTAATAATACAAGATTTTTAAGCGCTATATAATAAAAATATGCAGAAGAACGAAAGAGAACTTATACGATATTTCAGAAGTTTGGGGCTTGAAGTTCACACGTCCACAAAGGCTCGTGGACATCAAGGCTTTTATATGAAAAAACGCATTGATATATCTAAAAATATTCCATCGGAAAGAACTATACCGACTCTTTTGCACGAATTTGCTCATTATGTTCACTCGCAGATTGAACCTTTTATGGAAAAGACTGGCGGAACTTTGGAAGTTTTGTTTGATAGTAATGAGGTTTCAATATATGAAAAAGAGTTAATTAAAGTTACGAATTTTGTTGATTCGCATTCAAAGTGTGAAAGACTTTTGGCACATAAAAAGATTATCAAGTCTAAAATCTCGGAGTATGAAAAAATTATTAAAGATGGATACCCAAAATTTATGCGTTCTAAAAAGTTCAAAGAATTTGACAGATATATAAAAAAGTCTAATGCACGGTATTTGTTGAAATACGATAGAGTTAAACTTGTGACCGGAGTGTTTTTTAAAAAGGTTGATGTTTATTCGATTGATAATATTGAACGAGATTTTTGTGATATGCCAATAGAATTTGTGGCATATATCCGTTTAAAATCAATGCAAAAAAGACAATCTCGGATTTCAGCCAGAATAAATAAACTCCAAAAGTATTATAAAAAGCCGACAGAATTATTTGCAAGGCTAGTTGAGGGACTGTATCTTTCTCCTTGTACGGTTCAAGATTTAGCCCCTCAAGCTTGTAATCGTTTTTATGAACTTCTGCAATCCGGTTATTACCGAGAATTAGCAGATTTGTCAGATTATTTTAATATTTCATTCTGAACATTTTCTCCCTCGTCCTTAAAATAAGGGAGATTGTTCAAAAACTTACATTCCTAATAACTTGTAGAAAATTGATTGGATTTTTGTTCTGTTAGTGATTGTTTCAGAATATCTTTGGTCAACATCAGCCAATTCTCTGCCAACTTCATGGTAGACAAATTTCAAAATGTCTTTATCTCTTTGTTCTGCAGTGTCATATTCTTCTCTAATTTTTTGAAGCTCATTGTTATCAAGGAATTTCCCCCCACAAGAATAACAATCATCAACTTCAATTTTCTTATGAATGCTTGAACTATTTTTAACCATTTTAGTACCACAATTTGGACAGATTCTAGTTTGAGATTGGTCAACAGGGGCAAATTCTTTCCCTGAAATTTTCTCTAAGATTTTAGAAATATCTTCATCTTTTTCATCAAATCGTTCAAATTCTCTGTTGTCGAAATAGATTCCGCCACAACCATCGGTACAAATATCAAGATTTATCCCAAGGTTAGGAATAAACACTTTTTCCATATCTTTACCGCAAGCCGGACATTTTAGTGCTTTAAGAGTATCAGCCATATTAAAACCTTTCATATATAGTTCTACATTTTTAATGTAGCATTTTATATAATTTTTTCATCATTCAGGTAATGGATAATGTGCTACGCACGTAGTTATGCTACCAACCATGGTGAACTTTGTAAGACTGCTGATAATGGGGCGCACAAAGAGTTTTATTGAGGTGTGAGGTTTAAAAATAAAAAGATATACGGAGTGACGTCGTAATCTTGAACACTCGTGTACTTTCCCCCTCTCCCCACCCCACCTCTCGCAAAACAATTCACTGGATTGTTTTGCTCGGCAGAGTCACAAGGGGC
>ENA-OPMN01000243-OPMN01000243.1-human-gut-metagenome-genome-assembly--contig:-NODE-243-length-24369-cov-2.745702_pt1 | contig 24369 bp, 18 predicted proteins | sample MGYA00241524_ERZ501745 | MGnify/ENA primary metagenome ERZ501745 (study PRJEB25962, sample SAMEA2042567) | human gut metagenome | biome: human gut; feature: human-associated habitat; material: faeces...
CATGAATAAATAATATTGGTGTTTTGCTTTTCTTTACTTGTTCAAGTGATGATGCTTCTTTTATGTCATATTTTGCTTTTCTATTTGCTACTATTTGGAACATATTTAAAACTGGGAATTCTGGTAAATTAAATCTTGCTTTTGCTTCTGATGCAAATATGTCCCAAACTGATGTATAACCACTATCTGCAATAATGTTTTTTACATTTGCTGGTAATTCATCTCCTGATGCCATTAAAACTGTTGCTGCTCCCATTGATGAGCCATGTAATATTATTTCTGCATTTTTATTTTCTTCTATGATTAGATTAATCCAACATTTTAAATCCTCTTTATCTAACCATCCCATTCCTACATATTCACCTTCACTGTTAGCACAAGCTCTCATACTTGGTATTAGCACATTATAGCCTTTTTCTGAGAAATGTTCTCCTATTGTTAATACACTACTAGGATTTGACCTATAGCCATGTAAGATTATTGCCCATTTATTTGTTTTTTCTTGGTTTAAGTATTCTGTTCCTCTTAATGTTATATTGTCATTTGCTTTTACTTCTACTTGTTTTTGTTGAATTGCTTCACTCCATTTTTCTGCATTTTCTTTAGCTATTTTTTTATTGTTTTCTATTATATTTATTGTTATGTTGTGATCTATGTATCCTAGAACATTAAAATCTATGTTTATTTTTTCATCTATTTTTATTATATCTTTTTTTCCCATTTTGTTACTTTTAGCATTTTTTATTATTGCAACAGAGCAGTCTAAATCTCCTAGTTTCAAGTATTCATAAATTTTCATTGCTTGGCCGGCTTTTATATGATCTATTACATATCCATTTTTTATACTATCTATATTCATATTTTTTATTCCTCACGCACAAGATTTAGGTTTTTTTACAGGATATACCTATAAACCCAAATATACAAAATATTTTTATAAACTTCAATTTTCTTTTAAAAGCTTTAAAATTATTGCCATACGCATATATCTACCATATTCAACCTGTTTAAAATAGCATGCTCTAGGATCATCATCAACTTCTTGTGATATTTCATTTACTCGTGGTAGTGGGTGTAATACACATAAGTCCTGTTTTGCTTTATTCATTTTTTCTTTATCTAATATATAAACATCTTTTAATCTTATATAATCTTCTTCATTTAAAAATCTTTCTTTTTGAACTCTTGTCATATATAAAATATCAAGTTTAGAAATATTATTTTCTAAATCATCTGTCTCAATATACTCAATATTATTTTTTTCTAAAATCTCTGTTTTTATATAATCAGGCATTTTTAGCTCTTTTGGTGATATTAATACAAACTTGATATTTTTATATAATGACATTGCAGTTACAAGTGAATGAACAGTTCTTCCAAATTTTAAGTCACCGCAAAGACCTATTGTTAAATCATTTAATCTACCTTTTTCCTTACTTATCGTTAATAAATCAAGCAATGTTTGAGTTGGATGATTATGACCACCATCACCAGCATTTATAATTGGAACCTTTGAATTCATGGCAGCAACTAAAGGCGCACCTTCTTTTGGGTGCCTCATTGCTATTATATCTGAATAACAGCTAACTACTTTTATAGTATCTGCAAGTGTTTCACCTTTTGATGTAGAAGTATTTTCAGCAGAAGAAAATCCAATTACATTTCCACCTAAACTCAACATAGCAGACTCAAAACTAAGTCTTGTTCTTGTACTTGGTTCAAAAAATAATGTAGCCAAAATTTTACCTTTGCATTTTTCTTTATACAAATCTTTATTATCAATAATATCTTTTCCCACTTCAATTAATTCATCAATTTCACTTTTAGAAAAATCCTCAATGCCAATCAAGTTCTTCATATATATCCTCCTTCTTTTTTTGGGGACGGTCCTTTAAAAAGGCACATCACTCTAAGGTTTTGCTATAGACAGTTTCACAATTTTAATTATCCAATCCAGCTTTCATCACTTGGATTATTTCTAAATTTTATTAATTTTTCTTTTGCTTCTTGTTTTATATATCCTTGCTCTGCAGCTACTTCTACCATTGTGTCAAAGTTTGACAAACTTACATTTTTGACTTTAGCTTCTGATAATGCTTTAACACTTTTTTCCATGTTATATGTGAATATACTAACAATACCTAATACAATTGCACCTGCTTCTCTTAATACATTTACAACTTCTATAACACTTCCTCCAGTTGAAATTAAATCTTCTACAACAACAACTTTTTGTCCTTTTATTAATCGTCCTTCTATTTGATTTTTTCTTCCGTGGTCTTTACTGCTTCCTCTTACATATCCCATTGGTAATCCTAAAATGTCTGCTGTAATGGCAGCATGTGCTATACCTGCTGTACTTGTTCCCATTAGTACCTCCGCTCCTGGGAAATTTTCTTGAATTAAACTTGCTAATCCTTCTTCAACATCATTTCTAACCATTGGTGATGTTAAAGTTAATCTGTTGTCACAGTAAATTGGACTTTTGATTCCACTTGCCCATGTAAAAGGGTCATCTGGCTTTAAAAATATAGCCTCTATTGATAATAAATCCTTTGCAATTTTTGTTTCTAAATTTTCCATAATAATCGTTTCCTTTCTTTTTTTGAAAATTATCTCTTTTTATTTTTTCAGGACCGTCCCTCTTTTCTTTCTTCCAGGACCGTCCCCGTTTTTTTGATTCTTTACTAAATTTAGCAGAATTGTTCTTTGCATAATTTGTAGGCTTGTACTGGATCTTCGGCTTGAGTTATTGGTCTTCCTACTACTATGTAGTCTGAGCCTAGCTCTTTAGCTTTTGCTGGTGTTGTTATTCTAACTTGATCTCCTGCATCTTTTGCAGCAAATCTTATTCCTGGTGTTACTGTTATAAAGTCTTTTCCACATCTTTGTTTAACTGCTTGTACTTCTAGTGGAGAGCATACAACTCCGTCTAGTCCTGCTTTTTGTGTATTTTCTGCATAATGCATTACTACATCTTCTATTGGTTTATTTATTAATAGCTCTTTTTCCATTCTTTCTTGACTTGTTGATGTAAGCTGTGTAACTGCTATAAGTAAAGGTCTTGTTCCATCTTCTTTAGTTAAACCTTTTAAACCAGCTTTCATCATATCAATTGTTCCAGCTGCATGAACATTTGTCATATCTACATCAAGATTTGCTAATGATTTCATTGCTTTTTCTACAGTATTTGGAATATCATGAAGTTTTAAGTCTAAAAATATCTTATGACCTCTTCTTTTAATTTCCTTTACTATCTCTGGTCCTTCTGAATAAAAAAGTTCCATTCCTATTTTTAAAAATAATTTTTCTCCTTCAAACAAATCAAGAAATTTAAATGTTTCTTCTTTGTTTTTAAAATCACATGCTATTATAACGTCTTTTCCCATATTAATCTCCTTTTTCCTAAATATCTATATTAATGTGCCATTCCAATAACATCAGTTAATTTTTCAATTCCATACTTATCCATAACCTCAGGTAGATTTTCAATTATTTCTTTGCATACATATGGATTTTTTAAATTAGCAGCTCCAATTTCAACTGCACTTGCACCTGCAAGCATCATTTCAATAACATCTTCTGCAGATGAAATACCTCCAACTCCAATTATTGGGATATTTACTGCTTCATAAACTTGATATACCATTCTTAATGCTACTGGAAAAATTGCAGGACCTGAAAAACCTCCCATTTTATTTGCTATTACAGACTTTTTAGTTTTAAGATTTATTCTCATTCCAAGCATTGTATTTATTAAAACAATGCCATCTGCTCCACCTTCTTCACATGCTTTTGCAATTTCAACAATATTTGTAACATTAGGTGTAAGTTTTACATATACAGGTTTTGTAGTAACTGCTTTGACCGCTTTTGTAACCTCTTTAGCAGATTCAGGATTTGTTCCAAAAGCCATTCCACCATTATGGACATTTGGACAGCTGATATTTACTTCAATAATTTCAACTTGATCTTCTTTGTCAATTTTTTTGCAACATTCCACATACTCATCAATTGAAAATCCACTTATATTAGCTATTAATGGATTTTTAAAACATGCTTTTAACTTAGGAAGTTCATTTGAAATAACTGAATCAATGCCAGGATTTTGAAGTCCTATTGAATTTATAAGACCTTCTTTACATTCAGCAATACGAGGCAATGGATTGCCATATCTCGCATCTTTCGTTGTTCCCTTAAATGAAATAGAGCCCAATATATTTATATCGTAGAATTTAGTAAATTCATATCCAAATCCAAATGTTCCACTTGCGGGAATAACAGGATTATCAAGTTTTACGCCACTTAAAGTTACTTTTAATCTATCATTTTTTACCATATTACTTCCTCCTTTTTAAAAACAGGACCATCTTTGCAAACTCTTTTGTATCCATTTTTGGTTTCAATTGTACAACCCATACAAGCACCAAATCCACATCCCATACGCTCTTCTAGGCTAACTTGTCCATGTATATCCGATATGGATATACATATAGCTTTTAACATTGGCATCGGACCACATGCATAAAAATATGAATATCCATTTAAATTTTTGATAATATCTGTTACAAATCCTTTAGTTCCATAACTTCCATCTACAGTTGAAATATAAACATCTACGCCCAAATCTTTAAATTCTTTTTCAAAAAAAACATCTTCTTCTGTATTAAAACCAAGTACTACAATTGGCTTTTTTCCAGCATTTAAAAGCTTTTTACATAAATTATACATAGGTGGAGTTCCAACGCCACCTCCTATTAATAATGGATTATCGCCATCGCAGTTTATGTCAAATCCATTTCCTAAACCAGTCAAAATATTTAATACTTTGCTGGGTTTTAAATTAGACATAAAATCTGTTCCATTTCCCACAACTTTATATATAACTGTAATTGTTTTGTCATCATAATCACAAATAGAAATAGGTCTTCTTAAATAAAAACCTTCAAGCTCTATGTTAATAAATTGCCCTGGATTAGTAATTGATGACGTATCTCCTTCTAATATCATTTTGAATACATCTTTGGCAATTTTTTTGTTTTCTATTATTTTATATTCCAATATATTTTCCAATTATCTCATTCCTTCCGTTTTTGGGGACGGTCCCTGCTTTTTCGCATTTAAGGACCGTCCCTCTTTTTTTGCTTTTCTTTTCAAGGACCGTTCCTCTTTTTTTGCTTTTCTTTTCAAGGGCCGTCCCTCTTTCTTTACTCTTTTTTTTTCAAGGACCGTCCCTCTTTTCTTGCTCTTCTTTTTTCAAGGACCGTCCCCGTTTTTTATGTCTTTAAAGTTTCTATTTTCTTACTCTTAAGCTAAGTTCGGCAGGACCGTCCCCATATACAACTTTACCGGAGCAGATTGTCATTTTACATTTGCCATATACATGATTTCCATCAAATGGTGTTGCTTTTCCCATTGATACAAATGTTGATGAATCTATGTCGTATTGCTCTTTTAAATCATATACTGTTAAATCAGCTGTTTGTCCTTCTTTTATTTCTGTTCCTATTTTGAATATTTTTCTTGGATTTGTATTCATTAAATCTATTAGTTTTTCTAATGTTATTATTCCTGGTTTTACTAGATTTGTATATAATACTGGAAATGCTACTTCTAATCCTACAACTCCCATGCTACTTCCTGCTAAACCTTTGCTTTTTTCTTCTGCTGAATGTGGAGCATGGTCTGTTATTATCATATCTATTGTTCCATCTTTTATTCCTTCAATTAAAGCTAATCGATCTTCTTCTGAACGAATAGGTGGATTCATTTTAAATCTTCCATCTTCCTGTAAATCCATGTCATTTAATGTTAAATAATGAGGTCCTGTTTCACATGTTATGTTTACACCTTCCGCTTTCGCTTTACGAATTATATCAACACTTTCTTTTGTTGATATATGACATACATGATAATGACAACCTGTTTTTCTTGATAACTCTATATCTCTTTTTATTGGACCCCATTCGCTTTCAGAACATATTCCCTTATGATTATGTAGTTTTGCATATTGTCCATCATGTATATATCCGCCATTTAAAAGACTATTATCTTCACAATGTGCAACAATCATTTTATTGAGACTTTTAGCTTTTTCCATAGCTGTAAGCATCATTTGCTCATTTTGAACACCATGTCCGTCATCTGAAAAAGCAATTACATAGTCAGCAATTTCATCTAAATCCGCAAGCTCTTCACCTTTTTCACCTTTAGTTATTGTTCCATATGGATACACATTTATCTTTGCATCTTTTTTTATTGCATCAAGCTCTACTTGCAAATTTTCCATACAATCTGGTGTTGGATGTAAATTTGGCATAGCACATATACTGGTGTAACCTCCTTTTGCTCCAGCCATACTTCCAGTTGCAATTGTTTCCTTATAAATAAAACCAGGTTCTCTTAGATGTGTATGAACATCAATTAAACCTGGTAATAAATACATATTATTTAAATCATAAACTGCATCGATATCTTTTGATTCGATGTTTTCAGAAATTCTTGTTATTGTAGATTCGTTTATTTCTACATCACATTTTTGAAATTTGCCATTTGTAAATACCATTGCATTTTTTAATAACATTTTCAAATTCCTCCTTTTGTATTTTTATTATCATATATAAGCAGATTTTGTTTGTCAATATTTTATAATAAAAATTTTTAATTTCTAATTTTGGGGACGGTCCTTGTATTTATTTTTCCAGGACCGTCCCCATTTTCTTCTTTCCAGGACCGCCCCTCTTTTTCCTCCTCCAGGACCGTCACATTTTTTTGTTTCTTCGTTTACTTATTTTACATAATGTGGTATAATTATTATATAAAATTCTTTTTTATCCTCAAATGACAATTGGCATTTTTCTTTTGGGGTTTCATATATAATTTTGTTTCATCAGTAAAGATTGGAGGAATATGATGAAAAAGATTCTTGGCTATTTCAAGGGCGAAAGAAAGATTTGGGCGTTTATTGCTCTTATTATTTCGTCTACCTTCTGCAATATCGCAGATCCATATCTAAATGGTCTTTTGGTTAACTCGCTTTCTGAGAAAAGATTTTTGGATATGATTGGGTTTTCGATTTTAATTGCAGTAGTTTCTATTGCACTTGCTGCAATGCGGTATGGCATTAATTATATTGCTGTATCAGTAGAGACTTCAGTTTCTAAAAAACTGGAATCAGATTTGTGTCGGAAGACACTTAATATCAAGGAAGTCTTTTTAAAAGATTTCAAATCTGGCGAACTTTCGAGTATTGCTAAGGATGATCCTTCTAAAATGCTTTCTGACTGCATAAAGGTATTCATGGCAGGATTTGGTATTTTGTCTTCAGTTACTGGTGCAATCTATGTTGCCTTTCTTAATTTCTGGTGTTTTTTGTTGTACTCCATATTTTTTATCATCATTTTTGCGTATCAAAAAATATCTTTAAAACAGGAGCAGAAAAACAAAATAGCAGAAAAATCTAAGAATGACTCTGCAAAAAGCATTGTAAATCAAATTTTTCGAGGAATTGCTGACATCAAGATATTAAATCTGAAAGATGCAATTTTGGACAAATATGTCAATATTCTCGATTCCGAAATTAATTCACAAAAAGAGCAAGAAAAAACAAAATCTTGCAATAGATTATTTTGTAATGTAGCCTACCAAGTATATACACTATTTTTTATGTTGTTAGGAGTATTTCTGCTTACAACAAATAAGATTTCTATTCAAACTTTTATAACAATCTATTTGTATAGATCATATATGTATAGTTTGTTATTTGATGTTGCAGAAATGAGATCAAATATAGTTGATATAAAAACACTTGCTGGACGTATAAACAAAATTCTATCTATTGATGAAAATAAAGTGGAAAGTTTTGGAAATATTACTAGCATATCAGCAAAAAACTCAATTGAATTTTCTAATGTTTCTTTTTCATATGATTCTGGTGAATTATTGAAAAATATTTCATTGAAAATTCATCAAGGAGAAATCATTGGACTTGTTGGAGCAAGCGGATCTGCAAAAACAACATTGATTAAGCTTCTTAGTAGACAGCTCGATCCTTGTAGTGGAGAGATTTATGTAAATGGACACAATATCAAAAATTACTCTTATAAAGGTTATACAGATATTGTTTCAGTTGCTTCTCAACAACCATTTGTATTCTCTTGCAGTATTCGAGAAAATTTACTAATGGTAAAGCCCAATGCTACAGAAGCAGAAATGTGGCATGCATTGGAAAAGACAAGAATTATTGGCTATGTAAAAAGCTTAAAAGATGGGCTTGATACAGTCATCAATGAGTCATTAAATCTCTCTGGTGGCCAATTACAGAGAATTGCACTGGCACGGCTCTTCCTTAAGAATACACCAATAATAGTCCTCGACGAAGCAACAGCAGCTTTGGATAATAAGACCCAAGCAGAAATCACCAAGATGATCCATGCCGAATCATATAATCATATCTTCGTAATTATTGCACATAGAATTGAAGCAATTAAATCCGCTAACAAAATTATATTTATGAAGAATGGAAAAATTGCTGGTGAAGGAACTCACCAGGAGTTGCTTGCAAAAAATAGTGACTATGTCGCTTTGACAAGTAACAAATAGCCAAAACTAAGAGACAGATGTATATTTTACATCTGTCTCCGTTAGTTAATCACTTTTCTTTACAAGCTTGGCATTTGAGAACCTGCACTTTATGTAATCATGGTTTCTTAATTTACTTTTTTTTGCACTATTTACAAAAACCAACTTATCTTCTAATTCATCAATTTCTATTGGAAAAAACATGGAAAAGTTTTTATCAGATGGAATAAGCAATCCTTTGCCTCCTTTTGAGAAAATTTCTTCCAGATTTTTATTTTTTATCCAATCGCCATTGATTATCCGAATATATTTGGTTGTTATATGTCCTTTTTCTTGTTCATCGTACTTTTCAACAATAAACAAAACCGGAATCAAATCATCAATGTTAAATTGCTGAATTCTTCCAAATGCATAACCAAATGTCATAGCGCAAAATATAACTACTGCCAATTTGAACATATGGAACCTCCTTTATGTCCTTATACGAAAACTTTATTTCGTTTTCGTTTTTTGTGTTTGACTTATGATATGGATTTAATTATACTTTGTTTTACATAATATGTAAATAGTTTTGTGCATTTTTTCTACAAATTTTTACAAAAAATACATATTATTATAAAATTACTTCCTCTCTTTTGGTGGACGGTCCTTGATTTAATATTTCCAGGACCGTCCCTCTTTTTCTTCTTGCAGGACCGTCCCCCTTTTCTCTGCGTTTCTATTCTACACTTTTTAGACTTTCTATCATGTCTATTTTCTTTAGGGCGAAGTATGTTGCTATATTTACTATTATGCTGAAGCCTGCTGTTAGTGCTATTGCGTATATGTAGCTTATTGGTTCTATTGTTGGTTTGAATCTTAGCATATTTATTTCGCATGTTTTTAGAATAAATGCGTTTAGGAAATAGCCTCCTATTAAGCCTAGTATTGTTCCTATTATTGTTAATAGTATTGTTTCTCTTGCTACATATGAATATACTTCTTTGTCATAAAAGCCTAGTACTTTTATTGTTGCGAGCTCTCGTATTCTTTCACTTATATTGACATTTTGTAAATTGTATAATACTACAAATGCTAGTAATCCTGCTGATACTATTAAGATTATTACAACATAATTTAATGAGCTCATCATATTATCTATCTGACTTGTTAAATTACTTATTACACTTACACCTGAAACCTCATTATCATTCATTATTGCTTTTGATAATTCATTTATTTTTTCTTCTGATAATTCTTTATTTTTTGTAAATAATATATTAGTACTGTAATCCTTTTTGAATAGATTTTGATATGTTTGCTTTGACATATATGCATAATGATATACATAATTTTCAACAATATTAGAAACTTTAACATCTATTTCATTGTCGTCTAAATCTTTTATTTTTACTGTATCTCCTTGTTTTACATTTAAAAGTTGTGCTACTTTATCTGTTATACAAATTTCGTTTTCTTTTAAACTTACTTGATTTTTTGTTTTGACATCTTTTATATTTATTAATCCTTCAAGTTTATTTTCATCATCTGGAACTATCATTATTAAACTTTCAGATTTATCATCTTTTTGAGCTGTTACTGATGTCATATATGTTGCTACAACCTTTTCAATTTCGTCTTTATTTTTTAGCACTTGAATATATTCATCTTTTTGATTTTCATCATTTCCACTTTTTAATGTAATTTGCATATCATAATTAAATACATTTTCATATTCTAGTGGGATTATACTTTTTATTGTATTTTTTAATCCAAATCCAGTTACAATAAGAGCTGTACATCCTAATATTCCTATTATTGTCATTAAAAATCTCTTCTTATATCTAAATATATTTCGAACTGTAACTTTTCTTGTAAAAGACAACCTTTTCCATATAAATGGTATATGCTCTAACAATACACGCTTTCCTATTTTTGGAGATTTCGGTCTCATTAAAGTAGCTGGAGTATTTCCAAGCTCTTTTAATGCAGAATATATTGTTGCGCCTATTATACAAATACTTATAAGACCTAATCCTAACATACCATAAAACGTATTAAATTCAGCTTTAAATACGGATATTTGGTACATCATTTGGTACATTTTAAATATAATTGTTGGAATTAAAACAAAACCTACACACATACCCAAAATTCCACCTATTACTGTGGCTAATGTTGCATAAATTACATACTTACTTATTATTTGAAATTTATTATATCCTAATGCCTTTAATGTTCCAATTTGAGTTCTTTGCTCTTCTACCATTCTTGTCATTGAATTTAATGATATTAATGTTGCTACTATAAAAAACACAATTGGAAAAACATTTCCTAAATTTTTTATACTATGCGTATCTTGAATATAACTGTTATATCCATCATTATTATATCTATCAAAAATGTACCATTTTGGACTTTCTATATCTGCAATTTTTGATTTAGCATCAATTAATTCTTTTTCAGCATCATTAATTTTTTGATTATATTCATTTTTACTCTTTTCAAGCTCTTCTTCACCATTTTTTATTTTTTCTTTAGACTGTTCAAGCTCTTTTTTAGCATTTTCTATTTTGGTTTGAGCCTCTTTTTTACTTGCGTTTAAGGTGTTTTCTTGTTTTTGTAATTCTTTTTTTCCATTGCTTATTTGATTTTTAGCTTTTTCAATTTCACTTTTTGCTGTTGAAATTCCGGATTCAATCGATTTAATGCCAGATTCCAGCTCATTTTTATTTTTATTTAACTCATTCAGTTGTTGTTCAAGTGATGATTTAGTCTGCTCTAATTGTTTTCTTTGATCAGCTGGCAAATTATTATTTTTTAGTGATTCCACAATATTTTTATAATTTGCATTTATTTTATCTATTCCACTATTTACATCATTTAATTTTGTATTTAAATCATTTTTTTGTTTTTCATATTCTTCAATTTTCGAATTAACTTCTTTTTCCTTACTTGATAGCTCATTTTCAGATTTACTTATTTCTTCTTTAGCAGATTTTATTTGTTTTTCGGCAGATGAAAACTTAGATTCCGCTTCTTTCTCATTTTTACTAATTTTCGCTTCTGCAGACTCAATTTTCTTTTTTCCATCATTAAGCTCTTTTTCCGCATCATCAATTTTAGTTTGACCATTTTGCTTTTCTTCATTAAAAGTTTGCTCTGCATCATTTAATTTATTTGTAGCAGATGTAATTAATTGATTATATCTAGCTTGTTCCCTTTGGTCTTTAATTTTTTCAACATTATCAGTTATATTATATGTGTGGATGAGAATAGACTATAACTGGCCGCTGGAGTCTAAGAAGGCTAAGGAAAATGCTTCTGACAGCAATGCAAAGCCATTTTATAAAAATAGCATTTTTTATATAATGGGCTTTTTATTATTCTTATATCTTGGACTTGAGAACTGCGTAAATGGATGGTTTGTAACATATTTTAAGAGTATGGATATAATGAGCAGTACATATGCAACTAACCTTGTATCGGTTACCTGGATAATGGTTATGCTTGGAAGACTTCTCACAGCTAAGATATCATCAAAGGTTGATAAGAATAAGCTTATATCTGGATACTGCGTTGCTACAACAGTATTCTTTATATTACTTACAGCAACCCATAATCTTGCAGTTATTACTGTAGCTATTGCAGGACTTGGCTTCTTCTTTGCGGGAATATATCCAACAACAGTATCAAGTGTTGGCAATATAATTAAAGGTTCAACAACAGGAATGTCATTATTTCTGGCCATTGCCGCATTAGGCGGAATTGTTACACCACAGATAGTAGGTTTCCTTGCTGACAGAATAGGAATGACAGCGGCAATACTTGTATTAGCGTTCAATGCTGCAGGTATGCTTATAATGTCAGGAACTAATGTGTTGATGAGAAGAAAAGAAACACATATATAAATGACTATATGAAATATAATTTTATGTGATTTTATATTTACAAATTAAAGCATATAAATGTATAATAATGGTAGTGAAGATGTATATTTATACTGACGGTGAGGAAGTGCAGATTACAGATGAGAATAATGTATGGATTGTTAATTGCTATTGAGATTATTCTTATGGGAATATGTTCATATAAAGCAATGAATAAGAAAGGCAGACTGGCAAAGATAGTATTTATATATGAAGCTGTTGCAGCATTTTGTGGCATAGTATTTCTTGTGTATATATATGTTCCAGGAATAACTATCACAACGCTTTGCAAGAGCCTTACATTGATATGCTTTGACTGGATTCTTATTCTTCTAATGTACTACACGCAATATTATACAGGATTGTTTCATGGAGTTAAGATTATTAAAGAGGCAATGATTGCATTTTCAGCAATAGACAGCGTTATGCTTATTGCCAATGTATGGAATCATCAGATATTTACTATAACAGAGATTAATGATTATGAGATTGTAACGGAATTTGTGAAGACCAATTTCTTTTATAAGGCACATTTTATATATAATTATCTTGTTATCTTATTATTGCTTTTATCTTTTATGTTTATGATAGCGAACTCGTCTAAGTTCTACAGTTTCAGATACGAGATAATATTTATAGCACTTCTGATTGGATTTATTCTTGACATTGTGACAATAAGGTCACAGTCAATATATGATGTGTCTATGCCGGCATACGGAATTATGTGTATGCTTATATACTATTTCACGTTAAGATATATACCTAATGAGCTTATAGAGAATACGTTGTCACTTATTATTAAAGATATGAATAGTGGAATTGTGTGCTTTGATAACAGGGGAAGATGTATATACTGTAATGACATATTAAAGAATATTTATAATATTGGAACAGAATATATTGATGTTGAGAGAAAATATTCAGAATGGCTTAATGAGCGTGGAAGTGACAGAAAAGATACGATGAAGACCGAAACAACAGTATCTTTTCACGATATTAAGAAATATTATGAGGTTGTATATAAGAGAATATTTGATGATAAGAATAATTTTGTATGCGATTATTTTATATTTAATGATAAGACAGAAGACATACAGTCACTTGAGAAAGAAAAGTATAAAGCAACCCACGACAGGCTTACGGGACTTTATAACAAGGATCAGTTCTATGTAGAAACATACAAGATCCTTCATAGAAATGCAGATGTGCCATATTGTATGTTATGCAGTAATATAAGGGACTTTAAGTTCGTTAATGAATTATTTGGAATAGAAAAAGGTAACGAAGTTCTTGTAAAGCAGGCAGAGATAATGAAAGAATATGCCAGTGATGATATCATAGCAGCAAGAATTAACAGTGACCGTTTTGCTATGCTTATTCCTAAGAAGAGTTTCAGTGTAGATATGATATTATCCATAATTCACAGAATGCAGGATTATTTTAAAGATAGTTCATTCCATCTGCACATTTTTACAGGTGTGTATGATATAAGTGATTTGGAAGAGCCTGTAAGTATTATGTGTGATAAGGCTAATCTTGCAAGTGAAACTATTAAGAATGAATATAAGAGCAATATAGCTTATTATACAGAAAGACTTTTTGAAAGCTCTATTGAAGAAAGAAGAATTATAGGAGAATTCGAGAGGGCAATAAGTAATAATGAGTTTGAAATGTACTTACAGCCACAGGTAGACTCTAGCGGTAACTTATACGGAGCAGAAGCACTTGTGCGTTGGCAGCACCCTGAAAGAGGACTGTTATCTCCGGCAATATTTATTGATGTTCTTGAAAAGACAGGCTTTATATATAAGCTTGACAGATATATGTGGGATAAAGCAGCTAAGAAGCTTGGAGAATGGAAGAAAGAGGGAAAAGACCAGTATCACATATCGGTTAATATATCGACTAAGGATTTCTATCTTGTGGATGTATACGAAACATTTGTCGGGCTTGTTGATAAATATGACATTGACCCTGTTAATCTTAATATAGAGATTACAGAAACAACATTAATGTCCGATTTTGACAAGAATATGGGTATAATCAGGCTTTTGCAGAACTACGGATTTAATATAGAGATTGATGATTTTGGAAGTGGATACTCATCACTTAATATGTTAAAGGACATAAGTGCAGATGTATTAAAGATTGATATGGGCTTCTTAAGAGCCTCAGAAAATGAGGCGAAAGGGCTTGATATTCTTGAAAGTATAATAACACTTGCTGGAAAGCTTGGAATGAAAGTTATAACAGAAGGTGTTGAAACAAAAAAACAGCTCTATATGTTAGTAGAGATGGGTTGTGATATGTATCAGGGATATTATTTCTCTAAACCAATACCGGTTGATGAGTTTGAGAAGAAGTATAACATTAAGTAATAAGTAAATTGTATTCTGGGCTGCTGCATTTTGTGGCAGCCTAATATAATGATAGGCGTAAGTGTCACGGCGCACTTGATACAAGCGTTATATAAGCCAAAATGTGCGTAGAAATGAGGATATATATGATAACAGGCACAATAAAGAAGAATTGGAAAATGTTAATTACAGTTCTTGCAGCAGTAATAGGCGTACTGGCAGTATATCAGCCAGAAAATGCTGTGTGTTACGCAGCAGATAATGACATATCGGCTATAGAGATAAGAACCTCAAAGGATTTGTTGGAAGCCTCTAAGAATAGTGATGGCAGTTATGTCCTTATGGCTGATATTGATATGTCAGTATTTGGGGTGGACGGCTGGAAGCCTTGGAATTTTAATGGAACATTTGATGGCAATGGACATACACTTTACAATATGGACATTAATACTGTTACAGATGTTACAGAAAAGGCTTATGATGGCAACCTTAAAGAATATGATACTTATTATGCCGGACTTTTTGGGATAACGAAGAATGCGGTTATTAAGGATCTTAATATAAAAGGTGCATATGTAAATATAAGCGAGAATGAGGATGGTAATCGTAATAAAAGCATATTAGCTGCTATATTGGCAGGTTATATGGATAATACGACAATCACAGGCTGTAAAGTGGAAGGTTATGTATCCCTCAAATCAACAGCAGCTATGTGGGGAACTGCGGGTATTGCAGGCTTTGGTAACGGAAATATAAGTGGTTGTGAGGCAGATGTTACACTTGTATGTACAGATGCAGATAAGAATTCTGCTGACAGAGATGAGCAGTTTATGGGTGGTATATATGCCGATGGCTATATCAATGTAAGTGACTGCGTAGTTAATATTGACGGCTATATATCAGAACATGGATATGTTCATTCAGGCGGAATCACAGGACTTTATATATTATATCCAGTTACGGGAAGTTATGTTGCTGATATTGCAGGCAATACAATCAATGGAAAGATAACATTTTTTGAGGATAATACAGACAGACGTGCATATTGCAAGGCTGTTGCCGGTGAAAGAATGAATCTTTATTCAACTTCTGCTGCTAATACAGATAATTTTGTAAGAAATGAGGTGTATGATTATACAGTAGATTTAAAGCCTGACAATTATGTAAGAAAGACATATTCTGTAGATAATCCATATGAGAATGAGCAGAAGCTTGTCAGTTCAGAGGATAACAGTACAGAGAGCAGTGATAATGGACTTATTAAGACAGGAAGCACTAATAATGCTTCGCATAGCAATGTATTAAATATGAGCATGCCAGTAAGGGTTATTGTTATTGTAGTAATGATAGCAGCAGCGGTTGGTATCTATTATTATATAGCAGGAAAGATAAGGAAAAGCAGAAAGAAATAAAAATATCATTAAAGAAGTAAAAAAAATAGCACAAAGAAACAGTACAGGGAAATTCAGAAGAAATAAATAAAAAACAGGCACTGAATAAAAATGTATAGTTGGAATGGAGATGTAAAAAATGCAGTTTACAGATGAACAGTTTAAGAAAGACTCTGAACAGTTGATAGACTTTATATATAAAAGTCCAAGTCCATACCACGTTGTTAATAATATAGCGGCAGTTCTTAATGAAAACGGATTTATACGCTTAAGTGAGGGTAAAGCCTGGAAGATTAATCCGTCAGGACGTTATTATGTAATAAGAGGTGGTTCTTCAATTATAGCTTTTAATATGCCAAAGGCAGAAAGCTATAAGGGTTATAATATAACAGCCAGCCACAGTGATTCTCCATCTTTTAAGATAAAAGAAAATCCAGAGATAACAACAGATAAACATTACATAAGCCTTAATGTAGAGAAATACGGCGGAATGATAATGTCAACGTGGCTTGACAGACCATTGTCAGTTGCAGGATATGCAGTAGCAATTGGCAGGTCAGGCATTAAAGAATATCTTGTAAATGCAGATAAGGACCTGCTTGTAATACCTAACCTTGCAATACATATGAATCGTAGTGTCAATGATAACACAAGTCTTAACCCACAGAAGGATATGCTTCCTTTATTTGGTGATATTAATGCCAAGGATAACTTTGATGAGTATATAAAGTCTTGTATACAATCTGAAGACAAGGATAAAGAAAGCGTTGCAGATGAAAGCCTTACAACAGAACTTTTCTTATATAACAGGGAAAAAGGCAGAATATGGGGCTGCAACGATGAATATATATCAGCACCAAGATTAGATGACATACAATGTGCGTATTCATCTTTAATGGCTTATATTAAGGCATTGGGTGAGATTTCAGATGATTATGATAAAGTAAATGTATGCTGTGTATTTAATAATGAAGAAGTCGGAAGCACAACTATGCAGGGAGCAGACTCTACATTTTTATCAGATGTGTTAGAACGAATAAGCATAGCTTATGGTCTGGACAGGGAAAAGTATATGATGGCAATAGCTTCATCATATATGGTATCTGCTGATAATGCACACGCTGTACACCCTAACCACACAGATAAGGCAGACCTGACAAACAGACCATATATGAATGAAGGAATTGTTATTAAATTTAATGGCAATCAGAAATATACGACTGACAGTGTATCTTATGCCATATTCAAGGACATATGTGACAAAAGAAATGTCCCATACCAGACATATGCTAACAGGTCGGATATAGCCGGCGGCTCAACACTTGGCAATATATCTAATTCACACGTATCAGTTAATACTGTCGATATAGGGCTTGCACAGCTTGCAATGCACTCAGCATATGAAACAGCAGGTGTGAAAGATACAACTTATATGATAGAGGCACTGACAGGCGTATTTTTAAGATAGTAATTTAATAGTTTAATAACTGATATATGTAAATATATATTAATCATACAGAATATAATATATATTTTAATGTTAGAATTTTTTGGAAAATAGAATATGTGCAGGCTCAGATAAATGGCAGTTAGTAAAGAATACATTTACAGCATCTTTATAATCGCTCATTTTCTGAGCCTTTTTAATAGCCTTGGCTTCTTTTTTGCAGTCACCAAATGCGTATTCCATATAGCACCACATTTCTTTCATACGGTGGATAGCGTGCTTATCACCTGACATTATCTTAAGGCGTTCTTCATACACATAGTTATGGAGCTTTCGCATATTATCTTTATCCTCTTTAAGGTTTCTTGCATATTCATAAGGATTATCACTTATAAGTACATTGATAAGTCCTGGGTCAGCGACAAGTCCGCGACCAAGCATTATGCAGTGTGGCAGTGGTGATTTGCTATTTTCATCTGTATAAGCATAATCTTTAAGAAATGCAATATAATCATTTCGAGTAAATATGTCACCATTGTAACATACAGGGTTGCGGCTTTCTTTAATTGCCAGCCTGAAAGCTTCCTTATTAACATCACCACGGTAATAATCAGTTCTTACTCTTGGGTGGATAATTAATTCCTCAAGGCTGAACTTATTATATACTTCAAGGATATTGTACCATTCATCAGGTGATTCAATTCCGATACGTGTCTTTACAGATACTTTTATATTGTTGTCCTGAATGTAATTATCGGACATTATTTCATAAAGTATGCGTTCAAGCCTGTCAGTATCTGCAAGCATTCCTGAGCCTTTGGATTTGGAAACGACTGTTCCAGAGGGACAGCCTGCATTAAGGTTAATTTCATTATATCCGAAGTTATCAAAAAGCATATGGGCTGTCCATATGAAATTCTCTGAATTATTAGTCATTATCTGTGGTATTGAATTGATTAAATTATTATTGCTGTCAATATCACGCATTTCCTTTGCTAGAAATTTTTCTGTCTGGTTAGGTGATATAAATGGCATAAAATATTTGTCAATTTTGCCGTGTCCGAAGAATTCATCGAAGGCATTACGGAACATATAATCCGTAAGTCCCTCCATAGGGGCAAGATATACTTTGGTGTTAGACATATTTCCTCATTTCCTGTACATTACATAATTTTCTTTTTCTGCTGTCTTGCAGTTATGGCAGTAACCATTTGTCTAGGTACACATTTTGCCACAGTTGTGCCAAGCTTCATCATTAGAGTAGGAACAATTGTGACTTTGCCACGAAACATCTGTCTTAATGCATAAGAAGCACAGTAAGTGGCTGATATTCCCGGAAGTGCAAAAGTTACATTAGCTACATTATTAAAGTTAGTGTTAACAGGGCCGGGACATAACATACATATGTGAACCCTGCTCTTAGCCTCTCGTAGTTCCTCGTTAATGGCACTTGTAAGACTTGTCACATAGCTTTTAGTAGCATAATAAGTAGACATATATGGACCTCCCGGAAGAAGTCCTGCACTAGAAGCCACATTCATAATGTAACCACGGTTTCTTTTTTTGAAAGCTTTAACCATATATTTGGTAAGAATATGGGTTGCCTTGATATTTACATTAATCATAGATAATTCTTTATTAAGGCTTGTTTTATCAAAGCTTCCAAGGTCGCCAAATCCAGCGTTATTAATGAAGATATATATATCCTTCTTTGCCAATGTCCTGCCAAGCTTAATGCAGGCATTTTCATCAGATAGATCACAGGTTATTATTTCACATCTTGTAGATAACTGCTGTGAGAGAAGAAGCATTTCTTTAGTATTTCTAGATACAAGGATAAGGTCATAGCCTTTCTTGCTTAAAAGCTTTGCCATTTCACGGCCGATACCAGAGCTTGCACCGGTTATGCAGGCAACGGCACGGCTGGATTTATTGGAATTATTAATATTATTCATATTAAACCTCATTTCTGCGCACAGATTAAAGCATAACAGTTTAGTGTCAGGTGCGCACAGACACGATTACTCCACTTGTAAAATTAAATGGACTGCATTACAATAGAAACATTATAACATAAAACAATAGGAGAGAAGTATGAAAAATCGAACCTTATTTAAACAAGAGTACATTGATGCGGCAATGAGAGCAAGCAATTTTGATAATAATAAGTACAAAATATTTAAAATGATATACAACATCTTCGGACTTTTATTTGGAATGGGCTGTATAAGATATCTTATATTCCAGATTATGGGGAGCGAGGAAGCCGACTGGTTTATGGTAATATTTTATGCGTGTGCTGCGGCTGTATTCCTTTATATAGGAATGATTGGAATGGACAGAAGCAGTAAAAGAAAGTACCATAATATATATTCAAGAATGGTTGGAATTACATTTACATATGATATCGACTCAGAATATATTGTTGTAACCGATGAGGAAGACGACAAGGACACATTCAGCTGGGACGATATAATTAAATGGAATCAGGATACGGAAAATATATATCTTTTTGTGTCTGCTGATGACTGCCTTGTAATTAATAAGGAAGGCTTTGTTGAAGGGACATATAAAGATTTAATCGAACTTGCAACAGCAGTTATGGGACTTAGGGATGATGAGGAGAATATTAATGAATAATATAAGCGTTAGAATTAATAACACAGATACACAGGATAATGCAAATGGTCTTTACATAAGAATATTAGAGGCTGACGAGATTACAGACATATATAATGAACATATAGTAACAGACTTTCCGGCATCAGAGGTTAAGCCTCTTAGTCAGATGTTAAGAAAGAGAGAGCAAGGACAGTATTTTGTATATGGAATGTTTGAGGATAATGGAGAGCTTGCAGGATATGCGTATTTTATAAAATGCAGTAATAAAGATGTATATCTTCTTGATTATCTTGCGATAGTTAAGAATAAGCGTTCAAAGCATTTAGGTTCAACATTTTTACAGGAGTTAAAGAATATTGCAGTAAATGATGACAGGCTCTTAATGCTTGAGGTTGAAAACCCTGACTATGCAGATGAGGGTGCAGCTAAGGATTATATGATTAAGAGAATAGGCTTTTATAAGAAGAATGGAATGAAATTAAGCAATACAAGCTGTTATTTCCTTGGTAATGAATATAGAATATTGTATGCAGGCGATGAAGTAGAAGATGACTATATGGATGAGATAACAGATACTGTATATAGAGATTTCTTCGGAGATGAATTCGTGGATATGAATGTAAGATTTCATTAATAATAATAAGTAAAAGCTCTGATTGAGTTAATAATCTTTTGAAAATGTAATAACACCTTAAAAATAATAAGTGTACTAATTGACAAAATATGATTAGTTATCGCATAATATGACGTATGAATATGTATAATTATTCATATTCTGGCAGGTATATGTCTAGCGCATCAGGCATTTATCAGGCAGGTACTAAAGATTGCGCAGAAAAGAGGATTACAATGAACAATCAGGAAATGATGGAACTAACAACGGTTGATAAAAGTGAATTTGAAGAACTCGTTAAAGAGTGTACAAGATCAGGCTCCATTGACCAGAATTTATATATCGAATATGATGTTAAGAGGGGTCTTCGTGATAGTAATGGTAATGGTGTTCTTACAGGACTTACAGAAATATCTGATGTATGTGGTAATGAGAATGTTCATGGTAGAAAGATACCTGTCGATGGACAGTTATATTTTCAGGGATATAATGTCCAGGATATTATTAAAGGCTCTACAAGAGATAGATTCCGTTTTGAAGAAGCAACTTACCTTCTTTTATTTGGTAATCTTCCTACAGAGAAACAGCTTGACAGTTTCCTTAGAATACTTGCTGATTTACAGGAACTTTCAGGTGCATTTATCAGAGATGTAATTATGAAGGCAACAAGTACTAATCTTATGAATTCACTTATGAAAAGTATCTTAAGCCTTTATTCATATGATGAAAATCCGGATGACATATCAATTCCTAATGTATTAAGGCAGTCGTTACAGCTTATAGCTAAGATGCCTTTGCTTACGGTATATGCGTATCAGTCATACAGACATTTTAAATTAGACGGAACGCTTATGATTAAGAATCCTAGGAAGGGATATTCAACGGCAGAGAATATTCTTTATATGTTAAGAGATGATGGACAGTTCACAGAGCTTGAAGCTAAGGTTCTTGATATCTGTCTTGTACTCCACGCAGAGCATGGTGGTGGTAATAACTCAACATTTACTAACCACGTTGTAACATCATCAGGAACTGATACATATTCAGCTATGGCAGCTTCAATCGCTTCCCTTAAAGGTCCTAAGCATGGTGGTGCTAACCTTAAGGTTCAGGAAATGTTCGCTGATATAAAAGCTAACTGCAAGGATTGGGATAATAAAGAAGAAATCTGTGCATATCTTAATAAAATTCTTGATAAACAAGCATTTGATGGTGCAGGTCTTATATATGGTATGGGTCATGCTGTATACACTAATTCTGACCCAAGAGAAGTTATACTTAAGAGCTTTGCGAAAAATCTTTCTGTTGAAAAGGGAATGGAGAAGGAGTATGCTCTTTATGAGACAGTAGAAAAAGAAGCAGGACAGCTTATTATGAACAAAAGAAAAATGTTCAAGCCGGTATGTGCCAATGTCGATTTCTACAGTGGATTTGTATATTCAATGCTTGGTATTCCAGAAGAAATGTTTACTCCTATGTTCGCAACAGCTCGTATTTCAGGCTGGTGTGCTCATCGTCTTGAAGAGCTTGTCAATGCAGGAAAGATTATTCGTCCTGCTTATAAGTATGTAGGCTGGCATAGGGATTATCCTAAGATGGAAGAACGCAAATAATAATTAGCAATTAAAGAGGTATTAATCAAAATGTCACAATATAAGGTAAGAAAGTTAAATAAGCCAATTAACTGTGTTGTTGAAGTGCCGGGTTCTAAGAGTATTACGAACAGAGCACTTCTTATGGCAGCGTTATCAGATGGAGAGTGCAGACTTAATGGAGTGTTATTCAGCGATGATTCAAGACATTTTCTTTCAAGTCTTATAGCATTAGGTTATGTTATACAGGTAAATGAAGTTGACAAATATGCAATCATAGAAGGACATGGTGGCAATATTCCTAAGAAAGAGGGCGTTATCAATGTAGGCAGTGCAGGAACAGCAGCAAGATTTCTTACGGCAATGTTAGCTTTTTCTGATGGACAGTATACAATAGAAAGTTCTGAGCAGATGAAGAAAAGACCAATGCTTCCTTTGTTTAATGCACTTGAAGATATGGGAGCGCATTTTGAGTTCCTTGAAAAAAACGGACATCTTCCAGTAAAGGTAACAGGTGCAGCTTTTGGCGGTAATAAGCCTAAGGCAGAGGTATCAATTGACATAAGTGAGAGTACACAGTTCTTAAGTGCACTTATGATGACAGCACCAATGCTTGACAGTGGTCTTAAGATTAATATTACAAGCAAGAAGACAGATGGCTCATATATAAGAATAACATCTAATATGATGAAGCAGTTCGGCTGTGAGGTTGTACACGAAGGGGCTGTATATCAGATACCTGCTGGTGACAATTATGTTGCAGGTACATATCAGATTGAACCTGATGTGTCAGCAGCCTGCTATTTCTATGCGGCAGCAGCACTTACAGGTGGTTATGCCCTTGTTAAGAATGTAAGATATACTTCAATGCAGGGTGATATGAAGTTCCTTGAGGTGTTAAAGCAGTTAGGCTGTAAAGTTGAGGAAGAGCATGAAGGAATAAGTGTTACAGGTCCTGCTAATGGTGAATACAATGGCGTAGACGTAGATATGAATGACTTCTCAGACCAGACAATGACACTTGCGGCAATTGCTCCATTTGCAAAGACACCAACAATTATAAGAAATATTGAACATATAAGACTTCAGGAGTCAGATAGAATAGAGGCTATTGCTAATGAACTTAACAGCCTCTGCATAGATATTAAGAAGGGAAGAGACAGAATAGAAATTCTTCCAGGACATATTAAACCAGGCGTTGTAAAGACATACTCCGATCATAGAATGGCTATGGCATTTGCACTTATCGGGCTCAGAGTGGATGGCATTATAATTGATGATTATGAGTGTTGTGCGAAGACCTTTGAGGATTATTTTCAGGTGCTTGACAGGGCTACACGAGAGTAATGCGAGAGGGGGCAGCTTTTGGTTAGTCGGATTTCGGACGATATAAGGCACGATATTAAGGTGTTAAGCTGGAGGTTATGGATTAGCCGGACTATATAAGGCTCGAAAAAAGGGAGGGCTGCTGGGATAAGGTGATGGTCAGGTAAACAGATTGGATATTTCTAAGACTTTCCGTGAAGGTTGTTGATAGGGACACAGCCGCTCAGACGAAACATCCGTGTTTCGTATTCGCTCACTCGTACATCCTTGTACGAGTGCTGTTGGACGTAGAGGGAAAGCCTAAGAAATATCACAATATGTTTAAAGGACCACCCCCTCACCCCAGTCACCCTCCCTAATTTTTTTTTCGAGCCGTATATCTGTGTACTGCTTAATTTACACACGTTGATAAGTCCTACTTAGCCGAGAGAACAACAGCCCCACTCCACGAAATAAATTACGGCAAGCACTTACAAAACTTCCGGCTGGCAATCGCAGTTGTGTGGCATTAATATATTGCAAGCTGGGTACTG
>ENA-OPMN01000268-OPMN01000268.1-human-gut-metagenome-genome-assembly--contig:-NODE-268-length-22726-cov-8.267743_pt1 | contig 22726 bp, 16 predicted proteins | sample MGYA00241524_ERZ501745 | MGnify/ENA primary metagenome ERZ501745 (study PRJEB25962, sample SAMEA2042567) | human gut metagenome | biome: human gut; feature: human-associated habitat; material: faeces...
GTAGTCGCCGTCTTGGTTCCCCTTACAACATTCAGTTGTGAGGGGAATTTTTTTATGTGTATATGCCGCAAAGGTGCTTTCTAGATACCTTATTTATATATTATCTTCAGGTTTTAAAAATACTAGTTGTTTTAGAAGTTTACATCCATGTTATAATACCTCTTCAGTCTTGATTTTTTTATATTTTTAGGTGATATATAGTGCTTCGTTAAAATTTTTGTTTTTTTAATAAGAAATTCCTCGTTTGCGTTACCGACGAAACAATATTTATATTACATTTGCCCTGATTTTGTAATGTTGAGTTTACAATCTTTATATGGCGGATAGCATTAAACATTTAGGTATTGTGGAAAGCATGAATGGTTCTCATCTAAAGGTGAAAATCGTTCAATCTTCAGCTTGTTCCTCATGTAGTGTAAAGGGACATTGTAGCGTGTCTGATACTAAGGAAAAGATAATCGAAGTATTTAACATCCTCAATTTACCATGTAAGATAGGTGATAGAATTATGCTGGCTGGCAAAACTTCTATGGGGATGAAGGCTGTATTGTTAGCTTTCGTCGTGCCTTTTTGCGTGCTTATGTTAGCTTTGGTTTTATCTTTAACATTTATGGGCGAAGATAACGAACTGTTTGCTGCGGTTGTTGCGCTTTGTTCTCTGGTTCCATATTACGTTATCCTATACTTGTGTCGTGGAAAGCTTAAACGCTCGTTCACCTTTTACGTAGAATCAATTTTATAATTTATTAAATAACTAACTTATATTATGGATTTAATTTTAATTGCAGTGATTTCTTTAGGGGCAATTGGATTGGTTTCTGCCATTATTCTTTTTGTCGCTTCTAAGAAGTTTGCTGTGTATGAAGATCCCCGTATAGCACAGGTGGCAGAAGTGCTTCCTCAGGCTAATTGCGGTGGATGTGGCTACCCTGGTTGCTCTGGCTTTGCCGCAGCATGCGTTAAGGCTGGTTCATTGGAAGGCAAACTTTGTCCTGTAGGCGGACAGCCAACCATGACAAAAGTTGCAGCAATTTTGGGATTGGAAGCCGCTGCTTCAGAACCTAAGGTGGCAGTGGTTAGATGTAACGGAACTTGTGCTAATCGTCCAAGAGTTACTCAGTACGATGGCGTTCGTTCTTGTGTTATTGCCAACTCTACCTACGGAGGTGAGACTGGATGTACTTTTGGATGTTTGGGCTGTGGCGACTGTGTTGAAGCTTGTAAGTTCGATGCTATCCACATGAATCCTGAGACAGGACTTCCTGAAGTTGATGAAGCTAAGTGTACTGCCTGTGGCGCTTGTAGCAAGGCGTGTCCTCGTAACATCATCGAGATTCGTCCGAAGGGTAAGAACAACCGCCGTGTTTATGTACAGTGTGTAAACAAAGACAAAGGTGCAGTAGCTCGTAAGGCTTGTACTGCAGCATGTATCGGATGTGGTAAGTGTGTTAAAGTATGTCCGTTCGAAGCTATTACATTAGAAAACAACTTGGCTTACATTGATCCTGCTAAGTGTAAATCTTGCCGTAAGTGCGAAATGGAATGTCCGCAAAACGCAATTATTGCTGTTAACTTCCCTCCTCGCAAGCCGAAAACAGAAGCCGCTCCAGCCGATGCAGCTAAGCCAGCTGTAGCAAAACCGGCCGAAGCAAAACCTGCAGAAGTTAAAGCTCCGGTTGAAAAGAAAGCAGAAGAAGCCGAACCAAAGGCTTAATTCATCTATTAGTAATTAAAATAAAACAATATAAAAGTGAAGACATTTAGAATTGGTGGAGTACATCCAGCAGAAAATAAATTGTCAGCCGGTAAAGCAATAGAGACCCTTGCACTTCCTAAGCAAGCAGTCTTTCCTTTATCTCAGCATATTGGTGCTCCGGCTACCGCTATTGTAAAAAGAGGCGATGTCGTAAAGGTCGGTACTAAGATTGCCGAGGCTGGAGGCTTCGTTTCTGCTGCTATTTTCTCTTCCGTTTCAGGAAAAGTAAATAAGGTGGATAGTGTTATCGATGCAAGTGGTTATCGTAAACCTGCTATTTTTATCGATGTAGAAGGTGACGAATGGGAAGAATCTATCGACCGCAGCGCTGATTTGGTGAAAGAGTGCAAGTTGACTCCCGAAGAAATTGTTGCGAAGATTAAAGACGCCGGTGTAGTTGGTATGGGTGGAGCTTGTTTCCCTACTCACGTAAAACTTATGCCTCCTCCGGGATGCAAGGCAGAATGCGTTATTATCAATGCTGTAGAGTGCGAACCGTATCTTACTGCCGACCATCGTTTGATGTTGGAAAAGGCAGACCAGATTTTGGTAGGTGTTTCATTGCTGATGAAGGCCGCTAAGGTAACTAAAGGTTATATCGGTATCGAAAACAATAAGCCCGACGCTATCAAGTTGATGACTGAAAAGGCTGCAAACTATGCAGGCATTGAAGTTGTTCCTTTGCAGGTGAAATATCCGCAAGGTGGTGAAAAGCAGCTCATCGACGCTGTTATCGGTCGTCAGGTACCTGCACCTCCCGCAATTCCTATCCACGTAGGTGCTGTAGTGCAGAACGTGGGTACTGCATACGCTGTTTACGAAGCTGTTCAGAAGAACAAACCATTGTTTGAGCGCGTGGTAACCGTTACCGGAAAGTCACTTGCTAACCCGTCTAACTTCTTGACTCGTATGGGTACTCCGATGAGCCAGCTGATTGACGCTGCCGGAGGTCTTCCTGCAGATACCGGAAAGGTAATCGGCGGTGGTCCGATGATGGGTAAGGCATTGGTAAATACCGAAGTTCCTATCTGTAAAGGTAGCTCTGGCGTACTTATCATGAATGATAAAGAAGCTAAACGTGCAGAACTTCAGCCGTGTATCCGCTGTGCTAAGTGTGTGAGCGCATGTCCTATGGGACTTGAGCCATATCTTTTGGCTACATGTTCAGCAAATGCTGACTGGGAACGCGTAGAAAAAGAAATGATCATGTCATGTATCGAATGCGGTTCTTGTCAGTTTACATGTCCTTCTCATCGTCCGATGTTGGACTACATCCGTTTAGGAAAAGGTAAGGTGGGCGGAATAATCCGTGCACGCAACGCTAAGAAATAAGTTTTTAGAAAAAATTATGGCTAATAAATTAATTGTATCATTATCGCCCCATGTGCATAACAATGATAGCGTACAGAAAAACATGTACGGTGTACTCATTGCTTTGGTACCTGCCTTGCTTGTATCATTCTATATGTTTGGCTTAGGGGCTGTTATAGTCACGCTTACTTCTGTTTTGTCGTGTCTGTTCTTTGAATGGGCTATCACCAAGTTCATTCTGAAATGCGAACGTACTACTATTACCGACGGTTCGGCTATCCTTACCGGAGTATTGTTGGCGTTCAATCTTCCGTCAAATCTTCCGTTGTGGATTATCATTATCGGTGCGTTGGTAGCTATCGGTATTGGTAAGATGACCTTCGGTGGTTTGGGTTGCAACCCGTTCAACCCCGCATTGGTAGGACGTATCTTCTTATTGATCTCTTTCCCTGTACAGATGACTTCATGGCCTGTAGCCGGACAGCTCGCTGCTTATACAGATGCCGAAACCGCAGCTACTCCGTTGGCATTGATGAAGATGGCTGTACACGGCGATGTAGAAGCCTTGAATCAGTTACCCGATACATTGAGCTTGTTCCTCGGAAACAATCCGGGTTGTATCGGTGAAATCAGCTCTGTAGCTCTGTTGCTTGGTTTGGCTTATATGTTGTGGAAGAAAATTATTTCATGGCATATCCCAGTATCTATCATCGCTACAGTATTCGTTTTCTCAGGCTTGATGCATTTGGCTAATCCTGCAGTATATGCATCTCCATTTGCCCATCTGTTTACCGGTGGTTTGATGTTGGGTGCCATCTTCATGGCTACCGACTATGTCACTTCGCCGATGACTCACAAGGGAATGATTATTTATGGTGTAGCTATCGGTTTCCTTACCGTGGTAATCCGTTTGTTCGGTGCTTACCCAGAAGGTATGTCGTTCGCTATTTTCATCATGAATGCATTCACTCCGTTAATCAACACTTATTGCAAACCTAAACGATTCGGGGAGGTAATGAAAAAATGAAAAAGCTGGAATCATCTTTATTAAATATGGTGGTCGTATTGACCGTCATTTCTGTGGTAGCCGGTGGTATCCTTGCTTATGTAAACCAAGTCACTGCTGGTCCTATCGAAAAAATCAAAGCCGAGACATTGAACAACGCATTGAAGAGCGTGCTTAACGCAGATGAAATGCCTCAAGTTTCGAATACTGAAAATATCGATGAGTTTACCATCATTTATGAAACCAACAAGGGAACTGCCGTTCAGGCTGCAACCGACGGTTTCGGTGGTAAGCTGAAAGTATTGGTAGGTTTTGCCGAAGACGGTACTATCTCTGGTTATAGCGTATTGGAACACTCTGAAACTCCGGGATTGGGAGCTAAAGCAGGCGACTGGTTCCAAAAAGGAGGCAAGGGCGACATCATCGGAAAGAACCCGGGCGAAAAAGAACTTACAGTATCTAAGGATGGTGGCGATGTAGACGCTATTACCGCATCTACTATTACCAGCCGTGCATTCTTGTTGGCTGTAAACAACGCTTATAAAGCCTACAAAGGAAAAGCTTCTACATCTTCTGATGCAACAAGCAGTGCCACTCTGCGTGTTAAGAATAATGAAACAGAAGGTAGCGACGACGCTGCCGAATCAACAAATGAGTAAGGAGGAAATTGATTATGAATAACTTGAAAGTTTTATTAAACGGTATCGTCAAGGAGAATCCTACATTTGTACTCCTTTTAGGTATGTGCCCTACCTTGGGTACTACATCAAGCGCCATCAACGGTATGTCTATGGGACTTGCCACTATGGCCGTGTTGATTTGTTCTAACTTCGTGATTTCTTGTATCAAGAATCTCGTACCAGATATGGTTCGTATCCCGTCGTACGTAGTAGTTATCGCATCGTTGGTAACAGTGCTTCAGATGGTGATGCAGGCATACGTTCCCGATTTGTACGCTACTTTGGGTCTGTTTATTCCGTTGATCGTAGTAAACTGTATCATCTTGGGTCGTGCCGAAGCATTCGCCGCAAAGAATGGTCCTATCCCTTCTATTTTCGACGGTATCGGTATCGGACTCGGATTTACCATTGCCTTGACACTTCTGGGTGGTGTGCGCGAGTTGTTTGGTACAGGAAAGATTTTCGGAATGACAATCTTCCCCGAAGACTACGGAATGCTGGTGTTCGTATTGGCACCGGGTGCTTTCATCGTATTGGGATATCTCATTGCTATTGTAAATCGCTTTAAGAAAGCATAAACCCTTAAAAAGAATAAGATATGGAATATATATTGATATTTATCACGGCTATTTTCGTAAATAACGTGGTGTTGTCTCAGTTCTTGGGTATCTGTCCGTTCCTCGGTGTATCAAAGAAAGTAGAGACCGCTATGGGTATGGGAGCCGCAGTGGCATTCGTATTGACATTGGCTACCATCGTAACTTATGTTATTCAGAAGTTCGTGCTCGATACTTGTGGATTAGCATACTTGCAGACTATCGCGTTTATCTTGGTTATCGCAGCGTTGGTACAGATGGTAGAAATCATCCTTAAGAAAGTTTCTCCTGCACTGTATCAAGCACTGGGCGTATTCTTGCCGCTTATCACCACTAACTGCTGTATCCTCGGTGTTACCATCTTGGTAATTCAGAAAGACTACGATTTGCTTACAGGTGTAGTTTACGCATTCTCTACCGCTATCGGTTTTGCGTTGGCATTGGTAGTATTCGCCGGAATCCGCGAACAACTCAGCTTGGTAAACATTCCTAAGGGTATGCGTGGCATGTCTATAGCACTTGTAACAGCCGGATTGCTCGCTATGGCATTCATGGGCTTCTCTGGTGTTGATAAAGGTTTGGCAGCAGTGTTCGGACTCTAATAGATGGAAAAAGAGCTTCACTTTTATTGAGTGAGCTTATGCCAGAATAAAATCTCCCCATATTATCCGTTTTTAGATGAAATGGATAATATGGGGATTTTTTTGTAGAATTTGTGTACAAAACACCTTGTTTGTGTTATTATAAATACCTACATTTGTCATTATAACTTAAATGTATATAAAAACTTTAGCGTAATGAAAGAAAGAATTTTGGTTACCGGTGGAACTGGATATATCGGTTCTCATACCGTGGTAGAATTGCAGAACAATGGCTACGAAGTAGTGATAGTAGATAATCTGTCTAATTCGCGCGCCGATGTAGTAGATAGCATCGAACAAATCTCAGGCATTCGTCCGGCTTTTGAAGAAGTAGACTGCTTGGATTATGAAGGTATGGATGCCGTATTCACCAAGTATCCTGGCATCAAGGGTATCATCCATTTTGCTGCTAGTAAGGCTGTAGGCGAATCAGTAGAAAAGCCTTTGAAATACTATCGCAACAACTTGGTATCTCTGATCAACATATTGGAGTTGATGCCTAAACACAATGTAAAAGGTATCATATTCTCTTCTTCATGTACAGTTTACGGACAGCCAGATATTCTTCCTGTAACAGAAGCCGCTCCTATCAAGAAAGCCGAGTCTCCTTATGGAAACACTAAGCAGATCAACGAAGAAATTATCCGCGATACTGTCGCTTCTGGTTCTCCTATCCATGCAGTTATGTTGCGTTACTTCAATCCTATCGGCGCACATCCATCAGCTCTTATCGGTGAGTTGCCTAACGGAGTTCCGCAGAACCTTATCCCTTACCTTACTCAGACAGCTATCGGTATCCGCGAAAAACTGAGCGTATTCGGCGACGATTACGATACTCCTGACGGATCATGTATCCGCGACTTCATCTATGTAGTCGATTTGGCAAAGGCTCACGTTATCGCTATGAACCGTATTTTGGAAGACAAGCAGAAAGAAAGCGTAGAAGTATTCAACATCGGTACAGGTCGCGGACTTTCAGTATTGGAACTTATCAATGCATTCGAAAAATCTACAGGCGTAAAATTGAACTATCAGATTGTGGGCCGTCGTGCTGGTGATATCGTTAAGGTTTGGGCAGATCCAACTTTGGCTAATACCGAATTGGGTTGGAAAGCCGATACTCCTATAGAAGACACCCTTCGTTCAGCATGGAATTGGCAGTTGCACCTGCGTGAAAAAGGTATTCAATAACATGCTGTTAATTTGTGCAAAAATGTTTGCACAATTACAAAATTGATTTATATTTGTATTGATATAAACGAGCAAACATATACAGATACGTTCTTATGTGAATAACGATAGTGTCACTGTCGTAAAGATAGAAACGTGATGTTTGCTTTGTAGTTTTGTCGTGTTTTATTTTGTGTTTGTGTAGATAGTGCCCCAACGTGAGTCGGGGCACTATTTTTTTATGCGGTATGCTAGCATACCGCATAAAAAAAGCCCACCGATAAAGGACGATGGGCAAGAGCCTAATGTTTTCACAACGGAATAATCCTTATTGTGAATTGCTTCAATTTAGTATCAGCAAAATAATCAAATAAAAGTCGTATTAGCAAATATTTACGATAAAATATTTATATATTTGAGAAAATTATAATCAAATAGCTATGAAGAGAATATTAGGGCTTGATCTAGGAACTAATAGCATAGGTTCTGCATTAGTTGAAGGTATAGTAACAGACAATGGAAAAGAAGAACTGAGTAATATACGTTACTGCGGAAGTCGGATAATTTCGATGGATGCTGCTAAGTTAGGCGATTTTGAACGTGGTAATTCAGTGTCTCAAACAGCTGATAGAACAAAATATAGAAGTACTCGACATCTATATGAACGGAGTAAGCTACGCCGTGAACGTTTGCATCGTGTTCTTGATTTAATGGGCTTTTTGCCGGCTCATTATTCGAATAGTTTGACCCGATACGGAAAGTTTCGTGATGATGTAGAGTGTAAACTGCCATGGGTGAAAGATGATACAGGCGTTTATCATTTTTTATTCGAAGAATCTTTCCAAGAGATGTTAGCCGATTTTTCTAAACATCAACCACAGTTGGTGTGTGATGATAAAAAGGTTCCCTATGACTGGACTATTTATTACCTTAGAAAAAAGGCTCTTTCAGAAAAGATAACTAAGGAAGAATTGGCTTGGGTACTTCTCAATTTTAATCAAAAACGAGGATATTATCAATTACGAGAGGAAGAAAGTGATGTCCGTTCTGATAATAAATCAGAAAAATACCATTCCCTGAAGGTTGTTAAAGTAGAGGCGTTGGATGAGAAAAAAGGGAAGGCAATAAAATATAATGTGGAATTCGAAAATGGGATGATTTGGTCTCGTTTCAGTAATGTTCCATTAGATTGGAAAGGAAAAATTAAAGATATTATAGTTACTACTACTCTTGACAAGGATGGCAATCCGAAGAAAAATAAAGATGGCGAAATAATTTGTTCTTTCCGTAATCCCGATGAAAACGATTGGTCTTTGTTGAAGATTAGAACAGAAGATGAAATAAAGAATAGCCAGGAAACTGTAGGTGCCTATATTTATGATACGCTGCTAAAAAATAGACATCAAAAAATCCGTGGAAAACTTGTTCATACTATCGAGCGTAAGTTTTATAAGGAAGAATTGAATAAGATATTAGAGTCTCAGAAACGCTTTCATGAAGAATTGAATGACAGACAGTTATTTCTTAATTGCTTGGAAGAATTATATCCTAATAATGAAGGACATCGCAATGTAAGAAGCGGCAAAGGACTTGCAGAATTCCTTGTTGATGACATTCTTTTCTACCAGCGTCCACTTAAGAGCAAGAAATCATTAATAAGTGATTGTCCGTATGAGTTTCATACTTGTATCGATAAAGCTACAGGCGAAAAGAAACGTGTTGGTATAAAGTGTATTTCTTCGTCTCATCCGTTGTTTCAAGAGTTTCGCTTATGGCAGTTTGTATCTAATTTGCGTATTTATCAGAAAGAGAAACGGGTAAATGGTAAATTAGAACAAGATGTTGATGTTACGTCAGAGTTTATAAAGTCGGACGAAGACAAAGCTTTATTGTTTGAATGGCTGAATGATAAACGAAACATAAATCAAAAGGCATTTCTAAAATACAAAGGTTTTGGTTTAGGTAAACACGCAGAAGAATACCGCTGGAATTATGTAGAAGATGATACTAAAAAATATCCATGCAATGATACTCGTGCCTTGCTCTTGGATTATTTGGCAAAGGCAAATGTGCCAAGTTCTTTCTTGACAAAGGAAAAAGAATTGGCCTTATGGCACTTGCTGTATTCTATAGAAGATAAGCAGGAGTTAGAAAAAGCATTGGGTACGTTTGCTCAGCGTGAAGGATTTGATGAAGATTCTTTTGTAGATGTATTTAAGAAATTTCCTGCGTTCAAAAAAGATTATGGAGCATATTCTGCTAAAGCCATAAGCAAATTATTGTCATTGATGCGTTGTGGAAAGTATTGGAGCGAAGATGCCATTGATGAAAATACCCGATTGCGTATTCAGCACATTATAGATGGAGAATGTGATGAATCTATAAGAAATAGGGTTAGAGAGAAGACTATGCACCTAACTGATATTTCATGCTTTAAGTCATTACCTCTATGGCTTGCGTGTTATGTAGTTTACGATAGACATTCTGAAGCTAAAGAAGTAACCAAGTGGAATTCTCCCGAAGATATAGACAAGTATTTGCATGAATTTAAGCAACACTCTTTGCGAAATCCTATAGTAGAGCAAGTTCTGACTGAAACACTTCGTGTGGTGAGGGACGTGTGGAAGCAATATGGAACAATCGATGAAATACATATTGAGTTAGGGCGTGAAATGAATGGTACGGCCGATAAGAAAAAGAAATGGTCGGAGCAGTCCATTAAGAATGAAAATACGAACTTACGAGTAAAGGCTTTACTTATGGATTTTATGAATCCAGAGTTCGAAGTAGAAAATGTGCGTCCTTATTCACCCAGTCAGCAAGAACTGTTACGCATTTATGAGGACGGCGTTTTTGACAGTGTAGGCGATGATGTGCCAGAAGATATAAGTGGCATTCTGAAAAAGTTCGCTCAAACGGATGTGAACAAGAAGCCTTCTCGTACAGAAGTCCTAAGATATAAGTTATGGCTCGACCAAAAGTATGTCTCTCCTTATACCGGAGAGCCTATACCTTTAGGTAAGCTGTTTACTTCTGCCTATGAAATAGAACATGTAATACCACAATCTCTTTATTTTGATGATTCATTTAATAATAAGGTGATATGCGAAGCGGAAGTAAACAAAAGAAAGAGCAATCAATTAGGATATGAATTCATAAAGAATCATCATGGAGAGAAGATAGAACTTTCATTCGGTAGAACCGTAACGGTATTGTCTGTAGAGGGGTATGAACAGTTATTGAAGAACTGTTTTTCTCATAATCATGCGAAGCGGAGAAATTTGTTATTGGAAGATGTGCCAGAAAAATTTATCCAACGGCAAATGAATGATACCCGATACGTGAGTCGAGAAATTATGCGTTTGCTCTCTAATATAGTGCGAGATGAAGACGAGCAAGATAGCAAGTCAAAGCATGTTATACCTTGTAATGGAGGCATAACCGATTATTTAAAGAAAGACTGGGGACTTAACGACGTGTGGAATAGTATTATATTGCCTCGTTTTGAGCGCTTGAACCGCTTGACGGGAAAAGAGCAGTTTACATCAAGAAACACAAATAATAAGTTAATACCCGATATGCCGCTTGATCTTCAGAAAGGATTTAAGAAGAAGCGTATAGACCATCGTCATCATGCTATGGATGCGATAGTGATAGCATGTGCTAATATTAACATTGTTAATTATTTGAATAATTCTTCGGCTTGTCATGATGCAAAAACTTCACGTTATGATTTGCGTAAATTGTTATGCCATAAGTGTAAATCCGATGCCGATGGTAATAGTAATTGGGTGATTGATAAGCCATGGCCTACATTTACACAAGATGTTCAAGAAGCTATACAGCAGATTGTTGTTAGCTTTAAACAGAATTTGCGTGTTATAAACAGAACGTCTAATTACTATCAGCACTATGATTCTGAGGGTAAAAAAGAATATGTGCCTCAAACCAATGGAGATAGTTGGGCTATACGTAAACCATTGCATAAAGAAACGTTATATGGTGAGGTGAATCTACGCAAAGTTAAAGAAGTATCATTGGCTGAGGCAATAAAGTCTGTTCAGAATGTTCGGAATAAGGACTTGAAGAAGCGATTGGGCTTAATGCTTCACCAAGGATATGATTTAAAGCAGATGAAACGATATTTTGAAGACAATAAAGATGTATGGCAGGATATAAACTTGTCTAAAATTGAAATCTATTATTTTACTCAAAATACTAACGACCGTTATTTTGCAAGTCGCGCATCTGTTGATACAACCTTCAATCGTAAAAAGATAGAAGAAAAGATAACCGATACTGGCATACAAAAGATAATGATTCGTCATTTGGAGAGCAAAGAAGAAAACCCGGAATTGGCTTTTTCTCCAGATGGAATTGATGAGATGAACCAAAATATCATAGCATTAAATAACGGAGCGTTCCATCATCCTATATATAAGGTACGAGTTTATGAAAAAGCTGAAAAATTTGCTGTCGGAAAGAAAGGTAATAAAGGCAGTAAATTTGTTGAGGCTGCTAAAGGTACTAACTTGTTTTTTGCTATTTACGAAGAAGAAAAGACAGATGAGGCAACAGGAGAAGTTAAGCGTGTGCGTAGTTATGCTACCATACCCCTGAATGTTGCTATAGAAAGACAAAAGCAAGGACTTTCATCTGCGCCAGACAAAGATGGAATACCAGCAAAATATGTTTTGTCTCCTAACGATTTGGTATATGTTCCGACTCAGGATGAATTGGAAAAAGGTATTGTGATGTCTAATATTGATAAGGATCGGATTTATAAAATGGTTAGTAGCTCTGGACCTCAATGTTTTTTTGTTAAGGCTAATGTTGCCAAATCAATAGTTGATAAATTTGAATTTTCTCCATTAAATAAGATGGAGAGAGCTTTGTCGTCTGAAATGATAAAAGAAATCTGTGTGCCTTTAAAGGTAGATAGATTGGGAAATATCAGCATAGACTAATTTTATCTGAAACGGAGCTATAGCATGATTTGGGTATTATGCGGTAGTTCCGTTTTGTGTATAAATATATGAAACTTAATGATATACTGCTATGATAAAGAAAACACTTTATTTCGGAAATCCGGCTTATCTGTCGCTTCGTAACCAGCAGTTGGTGATCAAGCTTCCGGAAGTAGTGAAAAGTACTTCAATTCCAGATGGGTTTAAGCAACAGACAGAAGTGACCAAACCGATAGAGGATATTGGTGTACTGGTGTTAGATAATAAGCAGATTACCATTACACAAGGAGCATTGGAGACATTGCTCGAAAATAACTGCGCGGTTATAACTTGCGACAGTAAGAGTATGCCGGTAGGATTGATGCTTCCGCTGTATGGTAATACCACGCAGTGCGAACGCTTTCGACAGCAGATTGATGCTTCGCTTCCGCTGAAAAAACAACTTTGGCAGCAAACCATACAGTATAAGATAAATAATCAGGCCATGGTGTTGGAGCAATGTGTAGGCGAGAAACATAAGTGCATGTATGTGTGGGCTGGCGATGTAAGGAGTGGCGATCCTGATAACTTGGAAGGGCGTGCGGCTGCTTATTATTGGAAGATACTGATGCAGCATATCCCCGATTTTACTCGCGACCGTGAAGGCGTTCCTCCCAATAATTTGCTGAATTATGGATACGCCATATTGCGTGCAGTAGTAGCGAGAGCGTTGGTTACGAGTGGCTTGCTTCCTACATTAGGCATACACCATCATAATAGGTATAATGCCTATTGTTTGGCTGATGATATAATGGAACCATATCGTCCGTATGTTGACGAGTTGGTATATGGATTGATTAAGCAGAAAGGACTTCCTCACGAAGAACTGACTAAGGAATGGAAGGCGGCAATGCTTGCTGTTCCCACTTTAGAAGTGAAAGTTTTGGGTAAACGAAGTCCTTTGATGGTAGCTGTGGCTCAAACCACGGCATCTCTCTATAAATGTTTCAACGGAGAATTACGAAAAATCATTTATCCTGAACGGTAAGTATGGACAGGTTTAGCGAATATCGTGTTATGTGGATATTAGTTCTTTTTGATTTGCCTACAGAAACTAAGAAAGACAAGAAAGCCTATGCGCTTTTTCGTAAGAATCTGCAGCGAGATGGATTTACCATGTTTCAGTTTTCCATCTATGTGCGTCATTGTGCCAGTCAAGAGAATGCTGCGGTTCATATAAAGCGTGTCAAGTCGTTCTTGCCAGAATATGGTAATGTCGGGATAATCTGCATAACAGATAAACAATTTGCTAATATAGAATTATTCTACGGAAAAAAGCCTCTTCCTCCAGAGGCTCCTGGTCAGCAATTGGAACTCTTTTAAATATAAAATCCCACCGTTGAGTGGGATTTTATATTTAGGAACATCTTAAATTTTAATTTCTAATTTTCTTTGTAATATACTGTGGTACAGAAGATAACAAATAATCTGGTGTTCCTAATGGAACAAAGATACTAAATTGAAAGCTATTCACAACAAGAACTTTCTATTTTATTGGTTGTTTAAAGGTGTTCCTAATGGAACAAAGATACTAAATTGAAAGCTATTCTACTCTGGTCATTATTATATCTGTAGGTACGGAGAAACCTATGGGATGAACTTCCTCCGCATCCTCATCGCCTTCTATTCTAATCCATATACCAAGGTTCTCATTCAAAGTCCAGCGTATCTTATTTTTGGATATATAATCTATTCTACCACCTGGCATACCATTCCTATCAAAATGTTTCTTACGCTGGTCATAAAAAATAAGACCTATAGATTCAGGGCTGTAAGAAAAGTAAGAGGCAGTAATATAAATATTCTGTTCAGGACATTTTATGCCGTCAACACGATTAGTGTTTATCTTAAGATAGTCATCAGAATATTGCCCTTTTACGCTGACTGAATAACCACCCAATATTTTTACAGTTCTTCCTTTATGTAAAGTTTCTCCTTTGACTAATTTTATAGTGAAGGTGGTATCACATTTCTCACCTCTCCATGTTCCTATGTAATCGACAACGGAGACATGTGCGTTAATACTAACACAAGTACATAAAACAACTAAAAACAAAAATAGCTTCCTCATAAATAATAAGCATTAACATTAAACAAAAAGGTGTTCCTAATGGAACAAAGATACTAAGTTGAAAGCTTTTCACAACCTACCGTGGAGAGTGGGGCTCACGAACACAGAAGCTTCACTACTTTGGTTCCTGACCCCACCAAAGCATTATATAATTGAATCTTTTTCCATCAGGCGTAACGTTAAACCAGATATTCTTCTTTATTTCAACCTCTATCTTACGATATACCGATATAGGGATAGTGGCATACGGGTTGAAATTCGTAAAAATAAATTCCACATCTGCTATTTTCCCAGTATCAGGATCTATATACATTGTTATTATAAGTTCCTTTCCCTTTACACGCTGCTTTTCGTCAGAGGAGAATGCATTGTTCACTATTGAGCGACATTTCGGTTTTGTCCATGTTTCTTCCTCAAATTTGTTTAAAAACTCCTCTTCTCTACTTATTTTCTCTCCTGTATGTCTGTTTATTAGCTTGACATAAATGTACTTGCTATTCTTATTATAAAGATTAACAAGCCCTGCTCCTTCTGTCACGTCACATTGGTAAGTATACCCTTCTTCATAAAAAGTCTTGTCCTGACTGTAGTAATTTGTCTGGGCTGAAAGATCAACCATAAACAGGCTGATAAATAGTAATAAAAAAATTGTTCTCATATTAGCAATCTATAGTTAAAGGTTGAATATTTGAGAAATTAGTTACGATATTACGGTTGGCATCAGGTGTTCCTAATGGAACAAAGATACTAAATTGAAGGTTATTAACAACATTATAGCTACGGACAAATCGGAGAAAGACATGAAAATCATGAAAACCTTTAACAAAGTCATCTTACTTCGACCGAAGTAAGCACGTTGACCGACTCGAAGTAAGCGCTTACTCCGTTCGAAGTAAGCACGCGTATCGTTCGAAGTAAGACGACTTTATTAAGAATTAGTGCAACCAGCACGAGGCCGGTGCGGTGGAAGCCGGTGGACATAAAGTTTTGGGATTGCCCCATCACAACGGAAAACTCTGTCCGGCAGAAGTCGACAAGCACATTACCGAGTTTTATGCCGGACCAAGCTGGGACCACATGGCCGCTCCGGGAATGGTGAAACAATTTGATACCATCGTGAAGCAACGTGGCGTGCTACTGGCAAAAGGCCGTCTGCTCGGTCTGCAGTTCGATACCCTGTTCACTGACGATTTGTACATCAGAATAGCCCGTCACGCCATCGATATGGCCGACCGCATCGTTCGTGCCCTGCGTGAAAAAGGCTACAAGTTCCTCATCGAACCCGAAACCAACCAGCTGTTTGTCATCATGGAAAACAAGCATCTGGAGGAACTCTCGAAGACCATCGGGGTGGAAGTCTGGGAAAAGGTAGACGAGAACACACAGCCGTGCGTATTGCCACCAGCTGGGCTACTCGTGAAGAAGACGTGGATGTGCTTATCGGTCAGCTGTAATTTCTCGAAACAACAGACATGATGATTGCCGGAACAGCATCCGGCAGCAGATAAAAATAAAGAGTCTCGATTATCTTCTCATCAGGAGATAAAGAGACTCTTTTCCTTTGTTATTGTAGAACAGGATATAGATAGTTCCAAATAAGATTTAACTCTGCCTGCATGTCTTGGAGGTGAGCTGTGACGACGATGACAGCATTCTTCTCAGGAAAAACCAAGATAAATTGTCCATTAGCACCATCCGCCCGGAATGCATTGTTCCGGCAGCGCCACATCTGGTAGCCATATCCCTGAAGCCAATCGCTGTTCTCTGGTGTCATCTTGAACATCTTGAGCATTGCTGGAGTTACACCCGCTGGACGGGATTCTACTTGTTTGGTAGAGGCTTCTTCAATCCATTTAGATGGTACAATTTGCTCCCCATTCCATTTTCCCTTCTGGAGTAAAAGCAGCCCCATTTTTGCCAAATCTTCTGTTTTCAGATATAGGCCCCATCCTCCGCAATTGATTCCTTGAGGACTTTCTTCCCAATGAACATTAGTAAGACCCAATGGTTCAAACAAGCGTGGGCGCAAGAAATCAACAATTTTTTCACCTGTTACTTTTTGGCAGATTGCAGAAAGCATATAGGTTCCTAAACTATTATAGGTAAAATAAGTTCCCGGTTTATGCTTGATTGGATAGTTGAAAAATTGCTTGATCCAATCCGTGTCTTCACTATTTCGTATTGTATTTGTAGGATCAGTTTCATGACCGCAGCTCATGGTGAGTAGATCCTTTATTGTTACGTCGGCCAAATATTGAGGTATCTTAGCCGGACATTTGTCAGGGAAGAAAGATATGATTTTGTCTGTCAATTTCAATTTGCCTTCAGCAATAGCTAGCCCCACAGCTGTTGAAGTAAATGTTTTACTGATAGAATTTAAAATATGAGGTTTATTCTCTTCTCCTTCACCCATCAATTTTTCATAGTAAACTTGACCGTTTTGTACAATCATTACGCTATGAATGTCTTGACCTGCCAGTCTGGCCGCATCAATATATTGGTTGAATGCTGTCCTCATTTGTGGAGTAGCCTTTCCACGAGGAAGTTTGCTTGTACTTTCTGTATCAGATAATGAACTCCAAGCAGAAATTGGATAGACAAGGAGAAATAAAAGGAGAAGTGCAGTTCTAAATATTGTATTCATCTTGTGATTAAAATTTAAGTTTGACACAGACAAAGGTAAATAATAAAAAAACAATATTCCGACTAATTGTGAATGCTTTTTTCGTGCTTGAACAAATGAATAAACATTTGAACATGTCGACAAGCCATGTTACATTTTATCTTTCTAATATTGCAATGTTTTGAACAATAGATAATTTTTTAGGAACCATAAATGAAAAAAGATAGTTATTATGAAAAAGAATTACGCACTATTAATTGTATTTTTGTTTGTTACTTTGTGTATGGCTTTTGCACAACAGCCCATTCGGCTTCACAAGTTTCCCAATCTCTCCTCTGACACTTGGTTCTATAGGGATACCTGTAGGAATGTGGCAGGACGTTTTCCTGGTTTTTCACCGTTTTTCATGATTTATCCTGATAAAGCATGTGATTCTCTTCAGGCTGTATCCTTAATAAAGGAGCTAGGACTTGAAAAATATGTGCGTACATATTCCGGTAGTGTTTGTGTGATGAATCCGATGGGGGCTGCATATGACAATAAAGCAGACTTAGATGCTTTTAAGGAATGTCTCGAAAGAATGCGTATCACTACAAACCTGAAAGTTATCGGTATCGGTAAAGGTGCAACATTTGTGAACAAGGCCATTGCAACTCATGCAGGCATGATTGCAGGAATTGTTTCGATTGATGGAGATAAAGGAAAGTTTGATGCCTCTTATAGTCCTGTTCCAGTGTATGTCACTGGTAAAGGTGCATCTCAAACTGCCTCTATCTATATTAAACAGAACAAAGCGATGCTTAGCAAAAAAGACAAGGCCTGTGTTGTATATAAAAACGAAAATGAACCATTGCTTCAAGTTGTTGTCAACAACAAGAAACATACATCTTTGGCAGAAACAATCGATGATGCATGGGATAAATTATTATGTAAGAATTATCGTTTTAATAACTTCAAACACACTTGGTATACGGGAGGATCCGTTGAAAAATATGGTGATTTTGAACTGGAACCTTATATTATGCCTGAAGAATGGGGTATAACTCGTAAGGTCATAGAAAAGGATCTGTTGGGAACTGGTACTTTCCTGTGGTATGAGTTCCATCCCGAAGCTACTTTGAAAGCCCCTAAAGGCTCTGTTCCTTTACTGTTGCTGCTTCATGGCAATAACAATGACCCGCGTACTCAGGCAGAGACTTCTGGTTTCATTGAATTATGTGCTGAAGAAAATTTTGTAGTGGCAGAATTGGAATGGCAGGGTAATGGTTATGCGCCAATGGGCTTTGATGGTATTGAACAGGTCGTTTATCACATGTTGAAGACTTATCCTCAGCTGGATCCTTCGCGTGTGTATGCTGAAGGGTTATCTGCAGGAGCTGCTACAGCTACTGGATTAGGCATCCGAAAGTCATATTTGTTTGCAGCTGTAGGGGCTCAATCAGCAGGGTTAACTCCCAATCGCTATATGTTCGGTTATAACGGTGAAGCCATGATGAACGAAGTAATTCAGAAAAGAGGTTTTGTAGAGATGCCTTATTTCTCGGTAACAGGTAAGGATGATGAAGTTGTTCCTTTCGTGACAATGGATAACTGGGAGACCAATGCTTTTTTCTGTGCCTGGAACGCATACCAGATTATGAACGGAATGGAAATCAGTACAAAGCCAGATTTCTCATTGGACCCGGTATTTGGAATAGAATTGGAAAATCGTGAGACTGTGCCTACTAATAAAGGTATAACAATGGAAATGGGTGTCCAATACAAAGGGGAAAAACCTTTGATTAAAGTTGTAGTCGTCAATGATTATGGTCACTGGAACTTTAAACCCGATGCTAAAGTCATGTGGGATTTCTTTAAACAGTATGCTAGAGATCCCATAACTAAAAAATTGTTTTTTAAGTCTGTTGGTAAATAGTTGATTGTAATTTTAGGTTTGGAGGCGTTGTCCGGTGATGGATAGCGCCTCTTTTGATATAAGTATCTGTTATTTGGTCTTATATTCACTTGGTGAAACTCCGAATTGTTTCTTGAAACTTTTCGAGAAATGCGATAATGTGCTGAAACCCGTCATGTCAGCAATTTCGGATATCGTGTAGATTCCTTCCAAAATTAATTCGGCGGCACGGTTCAATTTGTAGGTCTTGAAGAAAATACTTGGATTTTCGCCTGTCAAACCTTTAACTTTATAATAAAACTTGGTGCGGGATATATGCATAAGTTCTGTCATGTGTGTGATATCTAGTTCGGGGTTTGAAAGTTCTTTTTCCATCAGGCGATAAAGCTCTGTCATGAAAGCATTATCTTGTGGTGACAAGATGTTTTCTTCAATGTTGTCGGTCTGTGTGGTCTTACCAAGCAAGTTCCGTATCTTTTTCCTGTTCTTGAGTTGTGAATTGATCAGAGCAATCAGGTAATTCGGGTCGAACGGTTTGGTTACATATGCATCTGCACCTGTTTCCAACCCCTTCACCTGATTCTCGATGGTTGATTTGGCTGTGACCAGAATAACAGGGATGTGGCAGAGCTGTAAATCTTCCTTGATGGCACGACAGAGCTGGTACCCATCTTTTTCGGGCATGATGATATCGCTCAGAATCAAGTCCGGCGCTTCTTCCCGTATGACTTTCAATGCGCTGTCTACATCGAAACGGCAGACAATCCTGTAATGGGGTGATAACAATGTTTGCAGGTAATGGACAATTTCTGTATCATCGTCTACCACAAGAATTGTTTTCTGGTTCTTGTCTTCTTCTGTTGAGACTTGTGAAACATGGGCTGTATCAAATACGTTGATAGGGAAGACCTCTGTCTGATTGGTTAAATTATGCTCTTTCTCTTCAGTTGTATAACTGTTGTCGTTTGTCGGCAGGATGAAAGTAAATTTCACTCCTTCCTCATCTTTTAGATTTTCGGCCTTGATGTAACCATGATGTAGCTTGACCAGATTATATACGTAATACAATCCAATTCCGGTACCCCAGTTGTATGTTCCCTGATTGTTTGAGATTTGGTAATATCGCTCAAAAATCTTTTCTAATTTGTCTTCTGGAATATAGCTTCCAGAATTGGTTACCGATATCTTAATATATTGGGAATCCTTGTTCTCTGGATTCAATCTGAATAGTTTTCCAGCTTGTTCTTTGGTGATGACATCGAATGTGATATTGATATATCCACCTCTCGGTGTGAATTTCATGGCGTTCGACAACAAATTGTCGAAGATTTTCTCCATCTTGTCTGCGTCTAGCCATACCAGCAGTGTATCTTCAAGTCCGTATGTCTTCAAGGAAATATTTTTTTCTTCAGAATTAATTCTGAAGATATCACTTTGCTTTTTCAGCAAAGTGATAATATCCGTATGCTTGACTTTCAGCTTCAGCGTATCGTTTTCCAGCTTGTGGAAATCCATCATCTGGTTTACCAGACGTAACATCCGGTTGACACTACGCTGTACTATACAAAGCAAATTCTTGTTCTCGTCCGTGATGTCTGCACTGTTACATAACTGATAGACAGGACCTGCAATCATAGTTAGCGGTGTCCTGAACTCATGCGATATGTTCGTAAAGAAACTCATATTCATCCGGTTAATCCGTTGTTCCTGTTCCATCTCGACTGCAGCATGTCGGGCAAGCATTTTTTCGGTGCGGATTCTCTTCCAGGCGTTGGCGAATAAGGCTATGATAGTTAGGATGAATGTTGTATAAATCAGATAAGCCCACCAAGTAGCCCAAGGTGCTGGTTCGATGATGATAGTAATCGCATTTTCGGTTTCGGCGATACTTTGGTCATTGTTGGTAGCTTTTATCTTGAATGTATAGGTTCCTGCAGGCAGATTGGCATAGTAGGCTTCCTGGTTGTGATGTGAATCAATCCAATATTTGTCGAATCCTTCCAAGGTATAATGGTAATTGACACGTCCTGACTCAGAGTAGTCAAGTGCGCTGAAGGTGATGCTGAATCCATTCTGGTTATGGCTGAGGCGTATAATTGGATTTTGCGACAAGTGTTTTTGAATGCATTGATTTTTTCCGGGATGAATCAGTTGGTTGTGTACTTTCAAGTCTTCGAACAATAACGGGACCTTACGTTTGCTATGAATATCCATCGGATCGAATAATGTGATACCATGAGTGCCTCCAAACGCTATGGTACCGTCAGACAGTTTGCAGGAAGAACGGTCATAGAACTGGTTGCCTCCAATCCCGTCAGTTGCATAGTAATTAATAATTTCTCCGGTCTTGTTGTTGAATTTGCTTAATCCGTAAAGTGTACTGATCCAGAGATTCCCTTGAGCATCCTGTTCGATGGCAGAAATGTCGGTACAAGCTGTACCGGGAATTGATTCAATGGTATTCTTGTCGGGAGAGTAATGCAAAAGACCATTTCCTACCGTGCCAATCCAAATATCGCCTTGTGCATCGGTAAATAAATCTGTTGGAATGAAAACAGAACGACGGATACATCTCTTGAATTCTTCGTAAGGTAGTTTTGTCTCTTCAATATTTCCATTTTTTACATCTACTAATGTAAGTGGCTTGTTTAAAGCAGCAGCCAACATCTTGTCTTTGAATGGAAGAAGCCCAGTGGTAAAAATCAATTTCAGTCCACTTGCTGGTGTGTTGAAAGCTTGTATGGTTTTCATTTCAAGGGTTTGAGTATTGATTTGATATAGTTGGGTGCCTACACATCCAATCCAGATGTTGTTGTAATTATCTTGTGCAAGTGACATAGGTAAATGGACATTATATTTTTTCTTCAGATGTAAACGGTTATTAATGTATTGACATACAACGGCTTCATTGGAACGTGATGTCATCCAGATATTATTGTCTTTGTCAGTCAAAATACGGTTAACATAAAGAGGTTGACTATTGGTCTGTGAAAAAATATGTGATACGTCAATTTTTTCTATTTTCTTATTCCCTAACTCATATTTATATACTCCATCTTGAGATGTTGATATCCAAAGGCTGTTGTCAGTGCCGGCTGAAATGGAAATTACAGATTTGTTTTGTAAGAATGATTGTAGAAAATTGTTATTGTTAAAACGTTCTTTGTAGTTATAGATTACACTATACCCTTGGTCTGTTGAGCCAATCCATAGGTTCTTTTGTGAATCAGTGAACATTTGACTGATGGTGAATCGGGGAACTTTGAATGGGAATCCGTCTTCATCTTGATGGATGAGTGTTTGGCTTGTAGGGTTATAACAGAACATTCCATCCTTTGTCGTATTCAATAACAATGTGTTATTATAAGGATAAATATATGTGATTTCTGATTTTGATAACAATGAGTTGTTTTTGATAGCGGCAGGAACGTCCTTGAACCGATGTGTATTTGTATTATAAATCTGTATGGTTTGTGTCCCTGTCAGCCATAATTCATCATTGTCTAATAAGGTATAATATCGAGGCATATTCTCCAATGTGATAGAGTCTTTTAGCGACATATCAGACAAGTTATAACATTTAAGAATTGTGGGGCTGGCAACCCACAGATTGTCACTAGAGTCAATAAAACATTTTGTTATGAAGTAGTTATTGGGGTCCATGTTATCCAAAACCTTCTCCATGATATTTTTTTGGGGATTATATTTGAACAGTTCGTTGATATTTGACAAGAATATATCCCCGTATTTATTTTCGAGCAGTTGCTTTCCATTTCTGTTGCTGCCGCTATAAAATGGTATCCTTTTAAAAGTATCTTCATCTGTATACATACATAGACCGTTGATGGTGGAAACCCATAGCTTTCCTTTTTTGTCTTTCAGTAATGCTTGTACTTGATTGTCTGGTAGACTTAATGAAGAGGGTGTGTCGAAACGATGCATCCTCTTTTTGTATAAACAAAGCCCCGACTT
>ENA-OPMN01000273-OPMN01000273.1-human-gut-metagenome-genome-assembly--contig:-NODE-273-length-22560-cov-1.705799_pt1 | contig 22560 bp, 40 predicted proteins | sample MGYA00241524_ERZ501745 | MGnify/ENA primary metagenome ERZ501745 (study PRJEB25962, sample SAMEA2042567) | human gut metagenome | biome: human gut; feature: human-associated habitat; material: faeces...
ATGTTACCTATTTTTTCATTTTCTATATTAATTCCAATAAACATATGGTCAAATTTAATATATGAAATTAATTTTTCATCATCAGTAGTATAACTTATCATATTCCTCAGCACTTCTCATTCTTATTACACCTTTATTCATATCTACCTATCCAGTGACAGCATTAACCATGAAGTTAGGAATAAACACACTACTTATATAAAATTCAAACGATACGCTTAAAGATCCAGTACCAAATTGCGCTATTTCTATAGATGTAGTATAGTCTCCTCCACTGCCAGCTTCACTAGCCGGTAAAGTATATTCTACTGTAGAACTAGTTATAGGCATTTGTATGTACTCTAGATTACCATTCTTAATATATTTATATTGTAATTGTACAGTTGCCGAAGGATAAGTTTTTACTCCTTTAACTTTTATTTTAAATTCAGGTGTCTATTTAGTAGTACTAACTATATCTGTATTAACTCCCCACATCATAGATACAACAGCATTACGTACAGTTACTTTATATGTCTCTATTGATACTTCATCTACCCAGTTGGAATCTGAGGGCATGGTGAAATGGTTAGTAAAATTAACAATATTGTTAGTAAAATTCTAATAATTACTAGTAGCATTTCCTCCACCGTCAACTCCTTCTTGGCTAAACATGTAATCTCCATTGAATATAAATTTACCCATGCTGCCACCATCCGCAATTAATATTTTAGTGAACAAGGCTTCGTATTTATCCATTAAGATCCATGTAGCATTACTGCCATTGGTGTTCCAATCTTGTTCTGGAGTCTTTCCAGTGCTAGTACCTAACCAATTACCGTTTTTGTTCATCACATAGTACTCATCATTAAAGAACACATATGGTGCCTTTTCATCAGTACAGGTATATGTCTTACTGTCACTGTAAGTACCTACTGGATATATTATCCTACCTTTATTACCATCAGCTCCTACCCACTTAGTCCATTCATAGACTTTATAATCTGTACTTTCTATAGGACTGGTCTTATTATATGCTATACCAATATATTTAGTATATCTATTAGGTGTGTCATATATGTCAGCGTCAGAAGTAGGTTCGTTATCTGAATATTTTATCCAAGTGTATAATGTTGCTCCCGGTTCTCCGTCCTACCCTGTTTCACCACTTATTCTTACAGGAGTACTCCAACTAGATTCCAATGTATCATTAGGAGTTATAACAGCCATTATCATCCATAGCGTTTCTATACTCTCATCCACAGAAGGTACTGTAGTATTCCATCCTGCCGGATTACGGACCTACTAAGGAGTACCAGGAGAATAACCTGTAGTCACAGCTTTGAATCTAAATTCAGTATACTTACCGTCTTGAGCTACTCCATCTTTACCATTTAATGGAACTACCTCTCCCCAAACATGTACACTATTAGTTTCTCCGTATACTAAACCTATACATTGCCACCATTGCCCCGTAGAAGAATCTGGAAAGTCAACCCAACCGTCTAATCCTCCAGGTTGAGGAACTCTAAAAGTAGGTTTATCTGGCTTAGTGTTTGACTACTTATATACGTAAGTCTTCCAATTTGGAACTGTTCCAGGTTGTCCGTCTTCACCATCCTTACCATCTCTAATGACATATATAGTTTCTGTATCTACTGTCACTCTATTGCCTGATCTCTCATCATATAAAGTAAATGTCACCTGAGCTGTAATAGAACTACTAGCTACTACACTACCTATTGAGTAGTTGGCCTCACCTCCATTATCTACTTTGTATGTGAACTTATATCCAGTTGGAGTAGTACTTAAAGTTTTAACAGTATCACCTTCTTTTAATTGAAGATCACACCAAACTGAGTTTACTTCATTGCTGTCATCTTTAAATCTATGAATAGCGTTTACTGAAGGTAATAAAGAATATACTTTTGCATTCTCTCCATCTGCACCTGGTCTTATCTTATTTATAGTAAATATTACATCTCTAATATATTGAGTACCGTCATTAGAAGCTTTAACATTTACAGGAATTCTTATAACATCTCCAGTAGTAGAAGATATGCTTGTTACTGTAATTACTCCTGTTGATGCATTTGCACTAGCAGTTATTCCTTCTACAGACCCTACAGCCAAACTATCTAGTACTAACTTAGTAGTACCATAATACATGCTTACTGTAGTAGTTAACGGTAATCCAGAAATTACATTACCTTTAGAATCACAAGCAACAGACTACATATCATTATCAAAGTCTGTTACTAATCCTCCTACACCATCAACACCATCCTTACCATCACTTATTTTGAATACAGTCTCTTTATCTACTAGAGTTTCTCCACTAGTAAGTAGGAATGTTACTTTTTTATCTATAGAAGTAACAGATAAATTCTAACCTATAGTATAGTTTTCTGCTAAGTCTTCGTCTATTACGTATTTAAATTGGAATCCGGAAGGAACAGAAGTGAGCATAGTAGTAACTTTTCCTTGGGTCTTCTTAATCCCACAGCTGATAAACTTAACATCAGCTACTCCTTTTTTGTCCACATGCATAGCATCTACAGAAGGCACTAAAGAATATAATATTGCATCTTGACCATCTGCTCCTGGTTTAATTTTATTAATAGTAAGATAAGTAGTTCTTTCTATTAACTCATTGTTCCATATGCATGAAGCGTCAATAGGTATACGAATGTTAGTAGGAGCTGAAGGAGTTATAGTACTTACTGTTATTATACCAGTCTTTCTATCTGCTGTAGCTGTAATTCCATCTACTTGACGTACACTTAAAGAACTAAGATTCAGTTCGGTAGTACCATAATACATAGTCAATTTGGTAGTAACCGGCAATCCAGATATTACAGCCCCTAAATTATCTGTAGCTACCGATTGAACTTCATTGTCCAAGTCTAATACGATACTACCTAGTCCATCTAAACCATCTTTGCCGTATTTAGCCCATAGTGAAGGTCCTGTATAAGCTCTCCATCGTCCTCCTCTAAATTTTCTTTGACATACCCATTCATACTATAGTTCTTTAGTAACTCCTTGCGGGTTATCAGTCCAACCATCTCCTGGTATATATTCAATACCTTCGAAGTCTCCAGTTTCTTGATATGCGTCTGAATTAATATTATTTGGAGTAGGATTATCAGGATCATTATTCGTAGCAGTTCTATAGAATATATATTGAACTCCATCTCCGTCCTATCCGTTCTCTCCCCACTTAGACCATAATGCTGGTGTACTAAATCCTCCCCATTTATTGTCTTTTTTGCTTCTGGTACTAACCCATTCTGCTTTTAATATAGGTGTTACTCCCTTAGGATTATCTGTCCAATTAAGAGGAATAAAATCATCTACATCTTCTCCTACAGGAGTTTCGGGAGCATCACCTACTCCTGAATCAGTTGTACGAGTATAAATAAATTCTACTGAATTACCATCAGTTCCAGCTGCACCGTCTTGCCCAGATATCTTTATAGGTTCTGACCATTCTCCTTGTATGTTAGGATTAGATGTAAACACTTTATTGGACATCCACACAGGTGGAGTTAATTCTTCGTCATTACTAGACCAACCTTCTGGATATACTATGATATTGGTGTCAGCATCCCATTCTCCTCCTACTGGTTTCTCTGGTTTTTCTACACTAGATTTATATGCGAACACCGTGTTATAAGTATCTCCAGGTTCTCCCTATCCAGGTTCACCTTGTGGCCCTTGTTCACCAGTTATTCTTATCGGACCCTACCATTCCTTGACTAACTCATTGTTCTCATCTATAAGAGCATTGATCATCCACATAAACTCACCTGGAGCTAATGTAGGTGGAGTATCTTCCCAACCAACAGGATTTCTACTAGTTTTATTTAATGCTGGTATTATATTTATGGATACACTCTTAGAATATTTGAAATCCATATAGGTATTAGTTTTACCGTCTTCAGCTGTACACTATACAGGATCAGACCAAGTGGCTACAGTATTTGTACTACCATCTACTAAACCCATAGACATCCACCATTTACCTTCAGCACTAGGACCATCAAACCAACCATCAATACCAGATACTCCAGGAGTAGGAGTAACAAAAGTAGGTTTAGATGGCTGCAATTCTGCTTGCTTAAACACCCATGTATTCCAATTTGGTTTCACAGATTGCCCTGGTTTTCCATCTAATCCATCTTTACCCGGAGGCCCTTGTTCTCCTTGAGGACCTTGGAAGCCTCTTTCCCCTCTTAAACCTTGTGCACCCTATGGACCTACAAATTTAGCCCACACGTAATCTAATGGATTATTACTTGGTTCTTCGGTTTCTTTATTGGAAGCAATACCAATATACTGTGAGTCTTCTTCCGGTTGATCTGTCATCTAGTCTCCATATTGAGAAGGAGAATATTTAATCCAAGTAAATTTGGTATACTCATTAGTAATATTAGGTGTAGAAAGATCTATCTTGTTATTATTTACTACTGCTATTAAGCTATCCTTAATTGAATCGTAGTATATCTACCCGTCTTTATAGGTACCTGTAATATTTCCTTCTATATGTTCTGCTACGTCAATACCCTATGGTAATATCATAGTATCATTTAATACTACGTCACCGTTTACGAACTTACCTCCTTCGAATAACAATATACTATTGTTTGGTATAGTGATAGTTTTACCTTGTAAATCAAATTCGTATTGAATTACATATATAGTATCACTACTATCAAAATCAGTTTGTAGCAGTATATTTTTGTTATTAACTATTCTTTTTCGTAGAATTTTTCTACCTAATCCACTATATTTGCTAGGATTATACTCTTTATCAGCAAATTTAAGACTAAGATCATCATCTACTTTTATATCCTCACCATCAGCATATACTACACTTATAGGTTGCCAATATGATTCGTTAGTCAAACTTATATTACTTGGTACTTCTTTTATAGATATGAAAGACCTATATTGTTCGTCATAGACTAAACATAATCTATCATATTCTTTAGAAGAATCATGCTTACCGTCACAAGTAAGAGTAACTTTACCTAATAATTTTGTGTATTCCATTCTAAAAAATTAATTTTGTATCTGGTTTAATAAAGTCTTTAACATCTGGTTCATCAAAAGTAATCTAGTTATCTTTTGGATCAACTTCTACATTAGGATAACTAGCATAATCTGATATTACTACGATGTTACCCTAGAAGTCTAGAGCAACATATAAGAACTATTTTAATTCATTACATGTGCACATAATATTTTTATAATTTACATACTCCGTTAATACATTTATTACAAGGAGTGCTAGCTACATTACTGTCTATATTAACGTCTAATAACTTACTTAATTCTAAGTAAAACTGCAAAGCCTCTTTATTATGAGAAGTAGCAATAGCCTATTCTAGAAGCTGTCTTTTAAAGACTATTAACATTATAGTTTGCATTTGTCTATCATCTAAACAGGTGCTACAATAATTGTGTAATACTCTTATTTCAGCATTATAAAGTATATTAGGATTATAGTACACTCCATCTGCATAGTCATTTGCGTATCTCTCTGTAGTACAAAACATTTTAATGTACTTAATATTAGTATCAAACTTAGATATAATATCTGATGTAGCAGATATTTCGTATGCATACTGTGTAGTTACTTCCTTCTCTTCTCCATCTCTTACGATTTCTTTCAGAGTGAACTCACAATTAGTGTAATTCAATACATAATCATGATTATCTGGACTATCACAGTAAATATTAGCGACATTTAAACATTCGTCAATATATAGAACTATGTCATTAGTATTTACTATAGATATAGTACTATATACTTCAAAAGTCATAGTATCGTTTTTAAAGTTTACATTAACTATTTTATTCATAATCATAAAATAAAAAAAAGTGGAGTGGGAAGGAATAATCCAACCCGCCCCACTTTCGTTTAGTAAAATGTTAATTATTAGGCAGCGATGAAATTTTCGATACCTTTTGCTACAATAGAAGTAGCAAAACCAGTTGAATGCTTAACATACAGTTCAGTAGTAAGCGGAGTGGTTTTGATGTATTGATTATCGTTACTCAAATACTTATTATCGTTTTCTACAGTAATGTAATCGTAAGTAGCATCTTGCTCTACCATTCTATCTTGTACTACTTCAGGATAAGCCCCAGTAAACACATGACCTTGGTAACCCATATAGCGCACCTCAGCATCACGTACTTGTTTCCAGTAACCTTTACCAGGATTACCAGGAGTTTTAACGATCGTAGCACCAGGAATAGCATCAGGCTGGTTACTCAAAATAGCACCAGGAATAGTAACATACAAACTAGCTTCCATATCTACTACAGAATATTCATTCAATGAATATACACCGTTATTGTCATCTTTTTCCATTGCAGTTAAAGTAATAACTGCAGCAGATGCAGACGCATTAACTCTACGGTTAGCATGTTTATTAATCTTTTTAACGATAGCAGCAGCTAAGTCAGCAGCAGTAGTGTTAGCAGCAAATACTTCATAAGTATGTGTAAACTGACCCGGAGCTTCATACATGTCTTTATATACTATTCTCAGTACATATCTGTGACCTGCAATGATAGTAGCATCGGTAAGAGTAATAACGATCTTGTCCTAAACCGGAGCTACATATTCTCCAATAACTGCACTTGGATTAGAATTCTTCTGAATTTCATTACCAAATTTAATATTAGCCTTATCAGCCACACTACCGTCAGGCATAGTAACTTTTACTTTATTCTGAGCTACACCTATATACAAAGAAGTAGCTTTAGCTGCATCAGCAGCTGTTTTGATAATAGCTCTATTCTGATCAAACAGAGCAACATCACCAGCAGTAAGTGCATCCGCAGTAGTATAAGCTGACGGAAGAGTTTTACCGATTAAAACGGTATTTACGTGTTGAATCATTTTAAAATTTATTTTTAGTTTAACATAAATGCGCGCTCATGTAAACTTAGTTCATGTTCTACTTTCCTTATTTCAGATTTCCACGTTCATGAACGCATTATTGTTCATCAGATTTCTCTGATCTTTGTGTTGAAGCAGCTTGTGCTATATACATATTTACAGCTGCATCTACAATTTCCTAATGAGTATGCTCAGGTAATTCTGTGTACTCTTTGGTTAAATTCTAACCTATATTTTTTGCAGACCTTAGAAAAGTGAGGGTATATTTGTGAATAGCATAATTACCGTCAGTATACAATACAATGTTGTTTTCTGTTTGCAATCTAACTGGTCTGGCCTAATTATGATGTAAGTGATATTCCGAAAGACTGTTTTCCAGTATTCGATCTACCGTTTCAATAGTGGCTTCAATGACATCTCTAGTTTTAGTTACTAAGTTAGGACATTTATTGTCAAGTATTTTAATCTAAACTTCTTCTCCTAAACTGAATAAATAGTTATTGGGATATTGTACTATCCATTTGTTATCCTGTACTTTAAAGTCTAAAGAATTATACGTATTTGTCTATACTAATGTACGTAACTTATCAGATAATTCTTGATTCTGTTGGAATACTCTATATACCTGTTTTACGTATTCATCTTTAGCTTTATTGAGGTAGAAAAATATAGTATCTGAAGGTAACTTTATCTTTAAGTTATAACCAGGAACTATAGTACTCAACTACCTTTCAAATGCTATTTGCAATTCTCTTTCTGTCATAATTATTCAGATAATTGGTTTAACTATAATTTACTAGAGGTTCTTTGAGATTCAATATTTTCTAATGCTAACACTACAGCTCTATTTATTACTTCTGACATTACATCATCCGGTAAATCTAATTCACCGTCTAGATTAGTATAGTCAAATTGAGTAGGTTTCTTTATGTAAGTAATATTTACTGCATATTTATTGTTAGAGGGAGCATAAGCTGTCTGCTGCATTAATATTGGATCAACGTACAGTAACATTTTATTATCTTCCAATACTACTACTGGTACTTCTACCCAAGGTATATTATTATAAGTCTGTTTGAATAACAGTGCAGTATTATGATCAACAATCATGCAGTTGGCAAAATTATTGCCATACTTTAGCGTTACCGCCCATATCGTTACTCTATTTCCATCAGCATGTACATTATCTAATACAAATTCATTATATACATTCTTCTGCATTATTATATTTTCATCTGTACGTATGAGCTTATCTAATTCAGATATTCTCTGTAATGATCCTTCAAAACCTAACTTTAGTACGTTGTTGCCGCTTATTTTGTTGCTTATTACATCGTCCTAAGCCTAATTAAGAAATAAATCTATCTCCTAAGGTAGGAATGCAGGAGCTCCCCCAAAGGCAACTCCCTAAGCATTCTTATCTAGGATAACTTTAAACTAAATATGTGCAGTACGGTTATTCATTATTTAGACTTAATTTCATTTAAGATTGCCATCTTAATATCATTATTCTTCTTATCTTTCAAATAAGCTATTACATCTTCCAAACCGTTACCAATCAGATCTGTACCAAAGTAATATTGAGACCTATTCTTTCTAATGATATTCTTTGCAATAGCTTCTTCAATTACAAAGTTTATTTCTTTGTTTGGGTTTTCTACCCATTTAAGTATATAAGATTTAGGATCTTTTTCAATCTGTTCTGTCAATTTAGCTTCAATAAGCTCATTAGACATGTTTTCAGATCTAATTCCATAAAGTCTTAAACACTTACGCATATCTTCAATGGACATCTTATCCATTTCTCTGTATGCTTCACGTTTGATCTTATTGATCTTATTAGCTTCTTCAGCTTCACTGTTCTTATTAATAATAACATAATCAGTAGCAGGTGTTATTTTGTTCAACCCATTTGCTACTCTCTTATGTCCTTTAAGGAACAGATATTTTAGTTCATCTTCAGGTTTATCAGTATCAAGTAACACATCCTTTTTGCCGATCTTAATGGCAAAAGTATCCCAATAGTTACTATTAGGTGCTAAATGACCTTCTGCAAAACCTAATTCTTTTTCTAATCTAGCTGCATCTTCTGCAGTTAAACCAGTATATAAATTACCAGATCTAGTCCAGTATGAGCTTACATAATCATAACATGTAGGCCATTTTGTAATCCCTATCCAAGGATTTGATTTAATTATTCTAACGATTATTTCCATAATATTAAATATTAGATTGTTCAGTTAGTTGTTCTTTATATTTCCAGATATACTTAAGATTTCCTATAGAATGTGGAGTTCCGATATTTGCTTCTCCATTTAATTGCCTTTGAATAGTTCTTCTATCACATCCTGTATCTCTACTAGCTCCTATTATACTTGGATATTCTGCGATTAGTTCACCAGTATTAACATTGTACTGACATACTTTCTTAGACATTTTCTTCCCATTATCTCTAACTATTTCTAATTGTTTTCCTTCTAACTTGGAACCAGTTAATTGTTTTATTCTAGCTCTACGGCATGCTTCTGATATTGTATGACCACCTTTATCCTTATTATATCCTTTTTCGGGATTCATAGCGTCCAATTCAGCTATCCAGAATGCCTCTCTCTTGTCTCCTTCATATCTAGTACCATCTACTTCTTCTAATAAATCAATACTAAAATTAGCAGTACCATGCTCTCGCATAGCTTGATACAATAAACAATTTAAATCGTTAGGTCTTTCAGATTTAATAGCATGACTCTTATGGTCACTAAATCTTTTTTTAAGATCTCTAGATGTCTGTCCTATATAAATCTTATTATTAGTATTATCTGTTATTTTATAAATTCTTGTCATAGTAGTATAATTTTTTAGTTTATACTACTATAACGTAAGAATTTAATTTATGTTGCGGTTAGTTATCAACAATTTATTCAGCTTCCATTATGAGCTCGCCACATGCGCGGGGATCTCTAATCATAATACCCATCTCTCCAAGGAAGAATACAGTATAACCATCCTTACCATTAGATCTCAGAGTATTCTTAGAGTTTGCATAACCAGACGGAGCAACTGCACCACCAGTATACCAAGTAACAAACTCGCGATCTTTACGAACTACTTTTACGATGTTAGCTTCACCATCACGTCTACCAAGATCTAAGAATGTCATACGATATGACTCTAAAGGTTTCAACGTAACAGGATGTAATTGACGACTATAAGTAACATCATCATACAACGGGAAGTACTTCAGAGTCAATTCAATACCATTAGTCATTTTGTAAGTCTTAAACTGACCACCAAAAGTAAGATTATCGCCAGAACCTGTAACAAATACCGTGTCAATAAGATTCATGTTAACCATCTTTTCTTTCAGAATTCTATCAAATTCTCTCATACCCATCTCACCGGTCAATGCAACAAACTTACGTTCATTAGTACCAAGTACATTATATGACAGATCAAATAAGAAGTCTTCTAACAATTCTGCAGTAAGTCTAGTATAGTAACGTTTGTTAGACGGAGCAATCTGTTCCAACAAACCAGCACCCATAAATACAGGACGCCCATTAGTACCTTTCAGATTACAAGTACCATCTTTGTTTACATTGTTCTTCATGTAAACCAACATTCTTTCACATCTCTTATACCACTCTCTCATAGCAACCCATTCTTGGTAGTCTGCCCACAGATAAGATTTCTTACCTGTCTTAGGATCCTGCAACGCAATAGCCATTACTGTAGAATAAGCTGAACCAGTAATATCATAATTGATACGAATTGTAGTTAAATAATTACGCATCTTAAATGCAGTATTATAGTTCAGGATATCACCTTCTTCACTATATTCTTCTACAGCAGAAGCTAGACGTGACACTTGGCAACCAGGTTTCAGGTATTCAGCAGGAATATAAGAAGTAGGCTGGCCGTCTGCAATATAACAGGTATAAACCCACAGATTACCATCTTGGTAGGGAGCACCTGCAACACGTACTTGGAAGTCCTTGTTATCAAATTCCAATACAGCGGTAGGTCCGAACCAATTATCTTCCAACCACAACATGATTGGAGTATTACCCAAACCAGCTGTAGAAGAATCTGTGATAGCTGCACCATTCCATTTAGCATCTCTAATTGTTACTGCTCTATCAGCATCAATCATTACATTCCACTCCCAACTGGGCTGATCAATGGTCATTACATTACCAAGACCACCAGTAAGCATATCCAAAGAAGTGTTGTAACCATTATCTTTAGTACCAAATACATAAGACAATACGGTAGCAACCTGATACGGATTCTATTGTGAAGCTGCTGAAATTTTAGCAGTATCAATCAGATCACTGAACCACTTGCCTTTGTACAAAACCAAATTGTTTAATATATTGTTATCCATATATTTTAGTTATTATTTTTAAATTTCCAAATAAAATTTTTTACTGTTTTATATCGTCCACTACATGCTCTAAGAATGTCTCTAGCATAAAACTATTTTAATCCTAAAGAGTATGCCGCTTCAGTAGCACTATCGTGTTCTCTTATGAATACTCCGTCAAGTGTAAATTGTAATACTGGAATACGTCTACTTAAAGTTTTCCTATATTTTCCAGTGCCATAATTAACATTATACTTAGCATCACACCATTCTAGATTATCTACACAGTTATTTAATTTGTCTTCATCTTTATGATTAACCTAATCATAATTATTTGGATTATTTAAAAACATCTATGCAACCAATCTGTGTATTCTATAACTTCTTTTTACTTTATCTTTATATAAGACTACAAAGTAATAACCTCCTCCTTCTATAGCTGGAACTAAAATTTTTTCTTTATACGTTACCTACCTACCATTTGGAAATCTTCTAGAAGGTGAATGAAACACAGTATGCTATAGAGACTTTACTCTACCAAGACTACTAATCTAGTAATCAGGATATCCTGGAATATCTTTCCAGACTTCTTTCTCTTTCATGAACTAATTTAATTAGTTATTATTAATCTACACGTAATTGTCGTGCAAAGGAACTCCATAAAGTAGTATCTTCATTAGAGATTTCCTGTTTTTTAGTCTTCCTACTTACTCCTGTTTTACTTAAACTGTTTTTGAATTTACTAATAGCATTATTAGAACCTTCACTTTTAGCAGCTTTTAACAATGTGTCTCCCTTCATAGTAAAGTAAGCAGACTCAAGTAAGTTCTTTACGCTCTTAGACCAATCTTTTTGAAATCTGGTCATACCGTCAGCGTCAGGTTTAAATATATACTCTAGTAATACCTTTTTATCTTTTTCAGGTATCTTAATACCGCGTATATTATCCATGCCTTTTATTTCGTTGACAACGTTCTAAAAGTATTCCTGTTGACGCTTCTGAGCTGCCTTAGCTTGGTTTTCTTGATCTTTCAATAGCTGTTGTTTCTTTTGTTCTCTTATCTCTTTCAAGGCTTCCAAGGCATCCTCAGCTTCATCCTCAAGTAAACCTGCATCCTCGTACTTAGTTAACTTTTTCTCTATTTGTTTGCTATTAAAACCTTTTTCCTTCAAGAATTCTTTTAATACAAGTTTTTGATTTGTTTCGTCTTCTTCAATACTAATTTCTTCAAGATCAAGTTCGCCATCAATTTCGAAATAGTCTCTAAGATTACCACCGTTCTTAACAAAATTATCCAGTGCCTCTACTTCTTCACTAGCATATTGAGGTACTGAATTCTCTTCAATTACTGATTGAAAATAGTCAACGAGTTCCTCAGGAGTAGAAGGAATTTCCTCTTCTTCATCGAGATCCCAGCCCATTTTTTCTGCCATTACTCCAAAGAATGCACTTACTGCATTAGTGTCATCATCAGTTTCTTCAGTCTTTGTACTTCCTTCGTCTTCTCTAGTTGAATCATCATCTTCTTCAACTTCTTTATCCTTTCCGGTTTTCTTTTTAACAGGTGGGTCCTACTCTTCATCCTCTTTAGCCGAATTATCATCTTTCTTGTCCTTTTTAGGATTACGCAATCCTTCCAGTTCTTCGTCAGTTAACTCTTCTGTTACAGCATCTTCATCTACCTTAGTATCATTTACCTCGGCATCTTCGCCAGGTTGCTTGATTTCTGTCTTAGTAAATACATTAGCTCCTGGCATGAAATCTTCAAATATTTCAAAACCGTTTAATGTTTCTTTTTCCATAATTATATATAATTAGATTTATTTTTTTCTTTTATACGATAGTGTTATTATCATTATTATTTACTATAGGAATCATCTAAAAGTCCTTATTGAATAACTTAGGGCTTCTATAAAGATTGAAGATTGCTTTAATGTTGTTAAAGCTTTCTCTAGGAGCATCAATTATCTCCTTCTTCAAATTCTTATAGCTACCTGTGTAGTTTCCTCTATTTAGCTTACCTTTCTGATCCAAGTAATTCCTAAACTGATTCATATAACTCTTGATTTCAGTGCCTTGCAATATATTATTATACATATCTCTGGTCATATTAGGATACATAGTTTTAGCCTAATTGAATGGGACAAATTTGCTCTTATCTCCAAGTTTTCTTAAGAACTCATTATTCATACCAGTTGCACCATCTACCAAGTGACCCATTTCATGAAGCACTACACTATTTGGAATATCTTCTGGTACTTTGATCATGTCTCTATTGAAATATATTGTATTTCCTTCTGAAGGAGTAACTTGTGCTCCAATAGTAGGTCTTTCCATCTTCTTATATTTCGGTTCTGGAAGTTGGAAATACTCATCAATATCAACATATTTCTCTAACATACTATCATACACCTTCAGATAATCTGTACCATACTGATGATCCACAGCTTTTGCTCTTTCTCTAGCGTATGGTTCCTGCATTAAATCGTATGTTCTATTGCGTTGATCATTTATCTCTTCAACCAGACTTAATGGCATGTCTGAATAACTTTTCTGCTCATGTAGAGCCTTATCTATAACATTCTATTTATAGTTAGGATCCACTTTAGGAATATAAGTACTCTTAGGTTTACTAATTTTCTTAGAAGATTTAACAGCAACTCCCCCCAAATCTAGGCATAAAAGGAACTAGACCTAAAGCGGCTAATCCTGCATTTCCCCAATCTTTATTTCTTAAAGCTTCATAAGTATCATATATAGATATGGCATCACCAATAGGAGTTATATTTGCAGCATCTTCAAGATCTACCATCGGTTTCAACCCTCTAATGAACGGTTTACCAGTAAATCTATCAATCTCATCACTGCTATTATCATAATAATCAGCCAACTGATCTTCCGTATACTTACGACCGTATCTATCTTTATATAATTTACCTTTATATGGTTGAGGCTCTTCAGGAATTATTGGTTTGTTATTAGGTGGTATCTCTCCTCCATCAGCATACTTCTTGAAGTCAAGATAAGTCTTACCGGGATTCTACTCCCGGTACTACTTCAACTATTGCATTCTCTATTTAAATGCTTGTCTATCCATAATCTTATTTCTTTACAGGTTTCTTTCCGCCTTTCTTACTTCCACATGCCATAATGTTTCCTCCTAGTTAAATATGTTAAATCATTTTCGTTAGTATACGCTTCTTTCTCAAAACTTATATTTCTATAAGCATTTCCTTTCATAAATAACCTTACTACCCATTCTCCAAAGTATAACAAATAGAATGGTAAGTAAAGAAGTTCCTTCATTTGAGAAGTATGTATCTTCTCATGGTTAATATCCTTATCGGACATTTTCATACCATTACGTACAAAACACAACCCAAATAGATTAATTGCTTTGAAACCTTTAAAAGGTATGATGTTATTATATATTAATTTCATTACTTCTCTCCTGTTACTCTATTCTTCAACGCTGTTTTAGCTTTCAATTTCTCACGTTCCATTGCAGCATCGTCTTTCATCTTCTATAATTCTTTTTGAGATTCTAATTTTTGTTTTTCTAGAGCTACTTTCTTCTCCTCTATCTCTCTCTTCAACTATTGTTCTCTTACCTTATTGTTGAATTCAAATTGTTTAGAAGCTTCATCAGATGCTTGCTTTCTTTCTGCTAATGCCTGAGCTGCAATTTCCATAGTATCTGGTATTCCATTTCCATTCTGGTCCATATTCTCTGCACCTCTATAAGCGTTCAATTGGGCTACAGTAATCTTAGTTGCATTGTTAGAATCAATTTCATATTTCTTGAGATCCATTTCAGCTTCTTTAAGCATAAGTTCTTCTTCTTTAACCTCATTCTGCATCTGCAACATCTATTGTTCACGTTCGGCTTGCGCTTGTTCCATAGCTTGCTGTTGTTCCATTCTCTTCTAGCTTATTTTTGATCATAGCCACATTATCCATAGTAATGATCTCTGTGATATCAAGTAAGCTAGCTCCATTTTGCATAGCTGGTTGCATGAGATTCTTAAGTGCATCTATTTGTTGTTGATTTTTAGTAGTATCTTCAACAAATACGTCATAATCTTCATAGAAGAAGCTGTCTGACAATGTTATAAAGGCTCTGGTAGCATCATCTAGTATATACTATAGATTTGTTTTATTGTCTTTCCAAGCCCATTTAGAAGTGTTTAAAAGCATACTAATAGCCTATCTCTTTACTTGATTATGAGTCCAAAACCACGGTTCAGTAATATGAGCGGACTATACTACAGATCTTTCCACATTACCTACCAATTCATTAGAGGATATACTACCTTCTCTTTGCTTACTTACTCCAGATATTTCAGATAACATAGATTCTATCTTATCCATTAACATAATATACTAATTAATAGTATTAGCCATAGTAAGATCTAACGCTGTAATCTGATTAAATTGTGCAGGCTTACCGCCTTCTCTACCGGGTATGTCCCAACCCTCTTCATACGGGTTAATAAAATTGACCCCTAGAGCTGACAAATAATGCATCCATTTGGATACATCTATATTCATAGACTTAGGTATCTGAGTAATATCCATATTCACTACTTTACCTTTATCTCTAGCCATCGCTAATTCTAGACGGTACCATAGTACAATATACATATACTGTAATGGTTTCATCATACTTACTAAAGATCTAGGTTTACTATTAGTATTATTGTATATCACTCCAGTATATGGCAATCTCTAAGCATTGGGATTATCAGCAGATACGAATTGGTACTCTATAGGTTGCATACCGAAGTATAGATCTTCTCCAGCTCTATATCCTTCATATGTCTCTATAATCCATTTCCATTCTACATTTAACTCCATACCAGTAACGTTGTAAGTCTCATCTACTACATATTCTATAGGCTCTCCAGTTTCTGGATCAGTTATAGTAACGAAACCTATTTTCTTAAAACCTTGCCAACATGTATGCCATACGCTTATGTTACTCCCGTCCTCAAAAGGATTAGTACTAAAACCATTAATGGTGTGGGTTTTAATATGAGGATAATCTAACGAAGTTTTACGTACCTCAGGATTAACTCCTCCTTTTGCTGAGTCACTCATGAGATCTAGAAGCTCGTTTAATTGTTTTTCAGACAATTTATCATAATATCTATCGTATATGTCAGTAACAGATAGTTTCATTTCATAAACACACCACTGTGCATCATGAATAAATTCTAGATCTGATGTTTCAGTATCATAATCAAAATACAGAGGATTGATTCGTTCTAAGCAAGGTTCCCCATTTAATATACCTACATAATAGATTTCTTCTCCTCCTATTAAGGCGTCTTTCCAACCTTTGAAGAACTCATGAGTAATATTTAACTTATTCTTTAAATAATTTAGACTATGGTATGCAGTTATTTCGGCAATATCCTTATAGTCTTTACTCATATACTTTTGTATCTATTCTGGAGTCATAATCTCTCCAGACTATAAAGCTTGTTGATATCTAGCTTGTTCTTCTGGCCCTAATTTACTCATAATAGTAGCCTGAATATAGTCTATCAACATCTGTTTAGCTTTATCTTGCATTTCACTAGTAGCTATTTCACTAGTACGAACTACTCTGAAATTAAATGGTCTTTTAGTCTCTTCTCCAAGTAACAGGTCTATCTTAGGTTTGATTATATTATAATCCTAAGCCATAGCTGGAAACCCGTCCTATTGTTTAAATGGATTTGTAACATACTTTAAATCTTTTTCATTGTATATACTATTATACAAATCATAGTATGTCTACATCTCTTCTTTACGAGTTCTATTGTTACCATTTCTAGAACCACCTTGACTTTTACCAATTATATAGTCTACACAACTTTTCTTCCAGTCTTCTGTCTTTTTAGACATAGGTAGTTTCTATAGTGGAAATTGATTGATATTTTTCATAGTTAAAACATATATGCTTTTATATTATCAATAGTATCGTCGTCACGATACCATTCTTGAGTAAAAATAGGGCCTTCAAATAGTACTCTATTTTTATTCTCTTTTTTCTTCTCTTTAACCTTCACATTATAGAGCTACTCTCTATAAATCATCACCTGCATCAACGCCATGACTCTATCAAAGTTTCCTGTATCATTATAGCTTATGAGCTCTTCTAATAGCGGCTCTGACAATATGTTGTGCAGGTTCTTTTTACCAGGAGCCTATTCTTCATTTAACCAGTCTTTAATCAAGCCTTCTCCCCATTGCTTGATCTATTTATTCATGTGGCAACCTTTTTTTCTTTGTACTTTGGAATTACCAACTACATCGGAAATAATATCGGGTTGGTCAGCCAGTAAATAGTCGCAATGCTTAGCAGTAAAATAAGGGAACAAGCCTTTGCGCTCATTCTCGTACATGATTCTGCCATTATAATATACGGCTAACTTGCGTAAATTTTCATAATACTCTTCAGCTGTAGATGGGCGGCCAGTATACTCAGCAACAATAATATCATAATAGTTTTCGAAGTCTTGAAAGCGTTTATAAACAAATGTAGATCCCAACGAATTAGTACCAGATTGATCATGATCATAAGGGTCAACGCCTAGTATATATAAACCTATAGGAGCATCTTTAACTGGATGTTCCCATATAACTATACTTCCTGTTGGATCATCATCCTTTTTTAACGGATAATGAGTTATATCTCCAAATTTTTTAATCACCCACTTTAGTGTGCCATCCTTTTCCCATATCAAATCCCCAATCTATTTATGATTACTTAAGTGTTTATTAGTACGTATAGTAGCTAACTATTCCTATAACTCTTTTTTAGGGAATATGTTACCACCAAACTCTAAACATGCTTCCTAAGGCGTTATACAGTTATGCACCCAAATTCCATTAGCCGATAATGCGTGTGTAATAGTATTAATATCCCATACCTAATCAGTTTTTACATAATCAATAGATACTATCTTACCATACGAGTAGTCGCGCATTACTTTAGAAGGTCTGGTATATTTAATGTGCTCATTTTTTCTAGAACTTATAAATCCTATATGTTCTCTAAATTTAGGTATATCTATTTTTCGTATGTTTAGTTTGTTTTCTATATACTTATAGCCACTACCATTTATAGAATTTCTAGATTTAATAGAAGCGTGAATATCAAATCCCCTTAGTAAAAACTATATATCCAATAGTACCTGTTTCTCTTTACTAAAGAAACCTACATGATTACCGTCTTTAGAAGAGTAACCGTCAGAGTCAAATAAACCAGATAAAAATGCAGAAACTACCGGTTTTGGAGATTTTAGTATGTATTCTGGAATGTGTACTTTTCTCATTAGACTGCCGTTAGAATTAATACGCAATAACTATAAAGCTTTAAAAATTTCTATTGAACCTTTTCTAGTTACTCGTAACTCTATTCCTCCATTTAATTTTCCAATTTCAGTTTTGTTACATCCTCCAAAATTAAATTTGAAAAAAGTTTCTGCCCATTGTATAGAATCTCTATCCTATTTATCAAACACTAACCCAATTGCTCCACTTGGACCATAAAAAAAGCCGTCTCCCATAAATAGTCCTAAAAATCTACCCCAGTCTTCATCTATCAATATGGAAGTATTTGTTGCAGGAATTAATCCAGGAACTGAAATATGTTGATAGACTTCAGAGAATTCAGTGTTATAATATTTAATCAAATCACCTACTTTGTAGTCTTTTAATTCTTTGTACTATTTACCGTCAAATATTTTATGATTATCTGTAAGTAATAATTCTGCTCCATCTTCTGTAACTAACTTATATATATCTTTTACACCTGATATCCACGCTTTAGGATTATCCTTTATTCTTGTTACTCCATCTTCTGTACTAATCCAAGTATCACCATCTAAACAGTGTTCTGCAACGTATCTATCTACTGCTACAGAGTTAGTAGCATTTTCTATTACTTTTCTACGCTCAGCTAATATATACTCTACGGACCTTCTACGTAACGTATTTCCATCATTATCCATGTATATTCTATTACCTTCATCATCACGGAAGTCCATGTTAGTATACTGAGGTATAAAGAATCCACACTTCTTGTCCGATGGAGTTTCATCCCATATGTTATCAAATCCCATACAGTTGTAACCATCAGGATTATAGAACATATCTTTAAGAGTCTCAAAATGGCTATCTTCGTCACCGCCTGTACCAAATGCAATCATTGTTCCAAACGCCATACCATCTTGTTCTACAGATGGTCTAGCAATCTGCCATGCGGCACCTAGTTCTGAGAATGAACCGGCTTCTTCAAAGATAATTAACTTACCAGCTTTACCACGAACTACGTCAGGATTATCTTTTAGAGTAACGCCAATTATTTCTGACTTGAAACCTAATTCTATCTCATTACCATACTCATCTTTAGTAAAGAATCCGGCACGTTTACGCATCTAAGTATTAACAGATCTCTTCTTACCCCAAGCTGTATTCTTATCTATAAAGTCCATATAGTCCCATGCTTTAGTAAGAATACCGTCTTCTGTTAAATACTACTTATTACTAGCATATATATATGTTTTACTACCTGGGAATAAGTAGTAGTTACGGCACGCCATAGAAGCATTCTTATATGAGTAACCCTTACGTCGACTCTTCAATGCGCATAAATGTTTACCTTCTCCTTCAGCATCTTCTACTGCTTGAAAGAAGTAATAGTCATAATCATAGAAGTCTGGAAACTATAGATCACGTGTCTTTTTTATCTTAGTAGATCCATCTGGATTGTTTATAGTAGTATAGATAATTCTTTGAATAGGACAGAAGTTTAAATAAAAATAGTTATACCCACTGATGAAATCTCCATCATCCGCGGTATAACCATTCTTACATCTATCCATCTGTTCATCCCAGTAAGCAAAAAACTCTGATGTTCCTTCTGGATATGAACAATAATGCCCTGTAGCTATAAACTACAAGGCTGGTTCTCTAAACTTATTGCTATTTTTTATCTATTTGTTGAAATCTACCATTTATATGTTTCTTCAAAAGTATTTGTTTTGGGTTCTGTTAACATATTATTAAGAGGAAGCTCAGTTTGTTCTTCCATAGCTAATAATAAACTTCCAAACTGAATCAGAAAATATTCTCCAGGACTACAGTTCTATAATAATATATTAGATATTTCCATGTTCTTTTAATTTTTAGTTGCGGGAGTTGGATTCGAACCAACGACCTTTAGGTTATGAGCCTAACGAGCTACCAACTGCTCCATCCCACAGTACTACAGTTTATACAAGAACTCTGTCAAACTTGCCTACTTACGATTAGGTCCATCATGAGCTGTGTTAACTATGAGATTCCTTACATAGCTAGTGACTTAGGAAGTTACGTTGTATGCGCGCCATACTTCACTGTTTTTCAAACGATTTTTGCGCTTCTTCTTTCGATGGATAGTACTTACCAATCCAACTGTTTGTTTGTGTATCCGGGTTATAGAAGTCCACATATGACTGCTTGCACACATAACCCTATTTTTCTTGCAACTAGATACTATCAAGTCTACTCCGTAGTTCATATTTCATGCAAGCTGACTTAAAATCCAACGCCTCAATCACAGCGTGTAACTAGGGTTCGCATGGTGAATAACCATCTACAGAATAATACCCTGTCCATATTTCAAACTTTCTCATGATAATGTAGAGTAAGGAGGTTCGTAAGATAAAATGCCAACGCCTCAGCTATCTTGCGCATTACCCAAACCGTGAATTGACCTCCTTAATAAATAAGTTAAAGGTAAGTAGAGAGTCTTCTTATCATCTTTCAGAAGTTCGGATCTACTCACAGCCGCTGCAAACTTACCCTTATTGGTCCCCCCAGCCTCGACTCGAACGGGCAATACGGAGGTTAGAGCTCCGAGTGTTACCATTACACCATAGGGGAATATTAAGCGGGAGAGGAAAGATTCGAACTTTCAAACCCAAGAGTTTTGTTAGCGACGACTTTAGGGCGCTTCCGTCAATCTACTGCCGTATACCATTCCGCCACTCTCCCGTGCCAGGGAATATTTAATGTCTGTCCCTGTCAGACTTTTAAATATCAAAACCAAGAGAACAGTCTCTTATACCAAGGTTTTCTTTGACCAAGTTTATGTAAAACTGCATATGCTTCTTCCATCTGCTGCCATACTTCTTCTTGGGTTTTATTCATATCAATTACAATATTTACTTGCTTTTTCATTTTATTCAAAATTATATTATTATAAACGTATTGTTTAATTTTGGTTGTCTTTAACTGTATTATCCTGCCAACTCATAAGGATTAACCTTGGCATCCCCCTTTACTTTACCCATAGTTAATTCCTCAGCTTGAACCATAGATTTTAATGCTTCTATACTCTTAATAGTATTAGCTGTAGAACCCATTCCAGCTAGTAGATCTTTGATCTTCTTCTCATCCAAACAATCATCTAATGACTATTCATACCACTTAGTGACTGAGTCTAATTTGTTCATTTGAGCGTCTAGCATCTTTAGTATTCTAGTATTCTGCCAATCTATATACTCCTGTTCAGCTACCTTTTCTTCTTCAGTAAGTTCATAGCTAGGGTCTTCAAATACCTGTTCTTTGAGTCTTATTTCCCTAGTATGAGCATTCATACTCTTCTTATATGGGCTACTCCACTTGTGCATAAGTACTATATAGGTAATAACAAGCTCTTGATGAACTTTGTCTTCTGAAGTATCATGTTCGTATAGTCTTTTGAATGCTGGTACAAAGTATAGATCAGGATGAATTACTACTTTACCGCCTACTATATCAACAAGATTCATTTTTCTCTTCCTTGTATTCTATGTGATACTTCATCTTTTCTATAGCTTTATTCAGATCATAAGCAGCAACTTTATCTGTAATGACCATTACTTCAGTCATTTCCTTATGCTCCTTATTAGAGTAATAACGTAATGGGATGATAATATCACCAGCATTAACATCAATTATCTGAGTCTATGTAATTACTTGTCCATTCTTCTGTGGAGAGTACATTTCATTACTATATGCATATGTTGGGCTACAATATCCTATGCTGTTAGTGTCAGTATCGTATACTACGATACGACTACCTTTAATTAAAATCTTTTCCATTACGCGGCTCCTACAGGTTCACAATCACAACAACAGTTCTCATTCGTTGCTACTTCTCTCGCTTTTCTATCAGCTTCCAATCTCTCAATTCTTCTACGATAATAGTCCTTCAATTCTGGATTATCTATTACTATATACTCCTTGTCATCATAGCTACTAGTGGTACTATACAGCCTA
>ENA-OPMN01000286-OPMN01000286.1-human-gut-metagenome-genome-assembly--contig:-NODE-286-length-21843-cov-7.159813_pt1 | contig 21843 bp, 24 predicted proteins | sample MGYA00241524_ERZ501745 | MGnify/ENA primary metagenome ERZ501745 (study PRJEB25962, sample SAMEA2042567) | human gut metagenome | biome: human gut; feature: human-associated habitat; material: faeces...
TTGCGAGTTTTGATTTATATTGAGGGCGTTTTTGAGCTTTTGACACACCCTCATTTTTCAATTTAAATCTAACAACCATGAAAAGTTTATTATTGAAAGTTCTTTTTGTGCTCATATGTGTAGTTGAATGTGTACAAGTATCTGCTAAAAAAGAAAAAGACCCCGTGTGTCCTATTAAAGTAGAAACTCCTAAGCGACCGAAAGGCCAGAAAGATGTTCTGTTGCTCACCGCTCCTAAAATCGATACGGTTCGTGTAGGCTTTATCGGAGTGGGGAACCGTGGAATAAGTGCTGTAGAAAGATGGACCAAGATTCCCGGTGCAAAAATTACCGCTATTTGTGATTTGCGTCAGGAATTGGTGGAAAGAGCTCAGAACACGGTGGTAAAAGCTGGTATGCCTAAGGTTGCTACTTATGATACGGACGAGAATGCTTGGAAACAACTTTGCCAACGCAGTGATGTGGATTTGGTCTACATTGTTACCGATTGGATTCCTCATGCAGAGATGGCCCGTTTTGCCATGGAATGTGGAAAGCATGCTGTTATTGAGGTACCGGCTGCCATGTCCTTGGATGAAATCTGGATGCTGATTGATACTTCCGAAAGAACTCGAAAGCATTGTATGATGCTAGAAAATTGTATTTATGATCAGTTTGAACTGACTGCGTTGAACATGGCCCAGAAAGGACTGTTCGGTGAAATTCTGAATGTACAAGGCGGTTATATCCATCACTTGTTTGATCGAAATTGGCCCATTGGAAAACGTAACTGGCGTATTACTTACAACAAACTTCATCGTGGCGATCTATATCCTACTCATGGATTAGGTCCTATTTGTCAACTGTTGAACATTCATCGCGGCGACCGAATCAAGACGTTGGTTTCTATGGATACCAAACCGGTGGAAGGTCCGTTGGTTTGGAAAGCGATGGGAAAAGGCGATTCTGAGAAATTTAAAAATGGCGATTATACCATGACTTTTATGCGTACAGAAAAGGGAAAAACTATTTTGATAGAACATAATGTCATGACACCGCGGCCATACAACAGAAAATATCAGTTGACTGGCTCCAGAGGATATGCCAATAAATATCCAGTAGAGGAATTCTGTTTTGCCAAGGAAGTAATAGCCAATGAGCCGGAATTCAAAGGTGTCAAGATCAATGAACATGATGCCATACCAGAAGGAATTCAGAAAGTTCTGATGGAAAAGTACATGCATCCTATCTGGAAAGAGCTGCAAGATGTGGCTAAGAAAGTAGGAGGGCATGGCGGTATGGATTACATCATGGATTATCGTTTGGTGTATTGTTTGCGCAACGGATTGCCATTGGATATGGATGTGTATGACTTGGCTGAGTGGTGCTGTGTGGTTGAATTATCTCGTCTTTCCATAGAAAACGGATGTGCGCCTGTCGAAGTTCCAGACTTTACGCGCGGTGCTTGGAATAAGATTGAAGGTTATACTCATGCCATGGTTGAATAAAAATCGCAATCACATTATTTCTGAGTTTAGAATCTCACTCTGTGCTTGCGTGCTTGGGTGAGATTCTTTGCTTTTATAGTGACCAATATTATGAAATTATATTTTAGAACTTTGTTCGGAACTTCTTTTTTGATGGCTTGTGTCTTATTGGGACAAGTCCAGTTTGTTCAAGCTGCTAGGAACTGTTCCAGAATAACCAATGCGGCTCTAGAACTCATCCGCCGTGTCACTCACGAGGTTCCTTTCCCGGTCTCATTGAAAATCAGCAAACAGGGAAAAGATACTTATTATCATTATGCGGTAAATAACGGAGTGCTTTCTATTACAGCCTCTGATAATGTGTCGCTGTGTCGTGGCTTCTATGACTATGTAAAGACCAACGGATGGGGACTTTATACTTGGAGCGGCAATAACATGCAACTGCCTACTCGCCTATCCGAACAGGAAAAGGTAGCAGTGATTTCTCCTTTTCCTAATCATTATTATTTTAATGTGTGTACCTATGGTTATACCATGCCGTATTGGGACTGGAGTCGTTGGGAACAGGAGATTGATTGGATGGCTCTCCATGGTGTAAATATGCCATTGGCATTAGTGGGTTATGAAGCAATTTTATCACGTGTTTGGAAGAAGATGGGGCTGACTGAAGAGGAAATTAACAGCTATTTTGTTGGACCGGCCCACTTGCCCTGGATGCGAATGGGAAACATTAGCGGCGTGGATGGTCCGTTGGATGCTAATTGGCATGCCGATCAGATAGCATTGCAGCATAAAATTCTGAACCGGATGCGTTCTTTGGGCATGAAACCCATTTGCCCTGGCTTCTCTGGTTTTATCACGGAAGCTTTCAAGCGGTTATATCCGGACTTGAATATTGTGGAAACGCATTGGGGTGGGGCTTTTCACAACTGGATGATTTCACCTACCGAACCGCTCTTCTCTGAGATTTTGGAGGCATTTATCCATGAATGGGAAAAGGAATTCGGCCGATGTGATTATTATCTGGTGGACAGTTTCAATGAAATGGATATACCGTTCCCGGAAAAAGGCAATCCGGCTCGTTATGAAATGGCCGCTAACTATGGTGACGAGGTGTATCAGGCGATTCGTAAAGCCAATAAAGAAGCCGTTTGGGTGATGCAAGGCTGGATGTTCGGCTATCAGCGCCACATTTGGGATGTGGAAACGTTGGGTGCCTTAGTGTCACGCGTACCCGATCAGAAACTGATGCTGCTCGATCTGGCTGTAGACTATAACAAGCATTTCTGGCATTCGGAGGTTAACTGGGAATATTACAGCGGCTTCTTCAACAAGCAGTGGGTGTATAGCGTCATTCCGAACATGGGAGGGAAGACGGGATTGACCGGCGTTTTGGATTTTTATGCTAACGGTCACCTGGATGCGTTGCAGTCAGCTAACCGGGGAAATTTAGTAGCGCAAGGATGTGCGCCAGAAGGTATAGAAAATAATGAGGTGATTTATGAACTGATTACGGATGCCGGCTGGAGACGTGAGAAAATGGATGTCCGTTCCTGGCTCTATGACTATAGCCGCAACCGCTACGGACAAGTGCCTGCTCTACTGAAAGCGTATTGGGAACATCTGCTGAAATCGGTGTATGGTACGTTTACCGACCATCCACGATTTAACTGGCAGTTCCGTCCAGGGCGTGTGAAGAATGGTTCTATCAATATGAATGAAGATTACTTTACTGCACTGGAACAGTTTGTTGCTTCAGCCGACAGTTTGTCTTCTAGTGATTATTACCGGAATGATCTATGCGAGATGATGGCTCATTATTTGGGAGGTAAGTCGGAAATCCTGATTAAACAGATAGACCAAGAATACATGCTCGGTGATACGGTGCAGGCGCAGTTCTTACGGAAACGGTTTGAAACGCTAATGTTAGGCATGGATATAATGTTACGTCATCATCCAAATCTGCGCTTGGATCGCTGGGTGAATTTTGCATCCAGTCATGCACATAATGCAGTGCAGAAGAAACGTTATGAAACCAATGCCAAGCGAATTGTGACGGTGTGGGGCCCTCCGGTAGATGATTATTCGGCTCGGATCTGGAGTGGATTGGTGAAGGATTACTATCTGGAACGCTGGAAACGTTATTTTGATGCTCGCGAAAGTGGTAAATCAGTCGACTTAGCTGCTTGGGAAGTGGCTTGGGTAGAGCAAGATTGGCAGCAACCTATGGAACCGGAACCATTGGATGTAGTGGATTTTTCTCGTCGTATGCTGGCACTTTCTAAGGATATTGCTGCTTGTGACGTGGTGTTGAATCGTCCCGATTTGTTGGCTACTTGGAGTTTGACGGCCCACGAGGGAAAGGTTATTGAAATGACGGTATCAGCCAGTATTGTTAGTCAGCTAAAAGGCATCAGCCTGAATTGTTTGCGGGGCGAGGGTTTGGAAGCGGAAGGTTTTGAACTAGTGGCCGACGGGGTTAAAGTTGCTTCTTCTGACGAAAAGAAAAAGGCGGTAGACGGAAAACTATCTTATGTGGTAATGCTTCCGACTACCCTGAATGCCAACAACGGCTGTCAGCTTCGGTTGAAGTTAAAATCAGGGGCACAACGGATAGCAGGTACTTTACTCTATGTTAATTAGGGATATTCAGTAAATGGTATAAAATTAGCCAACTAATTCATACACAAAACGTTGCGAATTAGTTGGCTTTTTTGTATCTTTAGGTATTCCCCCGCAAATAAGGTTTGGCATCCAAAACGGGGGAAATTCCCCAACTAAGATATGGCTAAGATACAAAATATTTCGGAAATTCACCCAACTTTGGGCTTTACAGAATTTGATATTATAGAAAAATATCGCAAGAGTTTTCATGAGAGTGAGCTTGGCAGGCTTCATTCGGTATTTCCGTTTGAGCGTATGGCAAAGACCATGGACCTTTCGGAACAGCGACTAGGACGCAGGAACATCTTCAGTCATTCGGCGAAGATCGCCCTTATGGTCCTGAAGGCGTACACCGGATTCTCTGACAGGCAGCTGGTGGAACATCTGAACGGGAACATACACTACCATATGTTCTGCGGGATCATGATAAACCCGTCCTTTCCCATAACCAACTACAAGATAGTCAGCGCTATCCGCAATGAGATAGCGTCCCGTCTTGATATTGATTCCCTCCAGGAAGTGCTGGCTTCACACTGGAAACCCTATCTTGACAGCCTTCATGTCTGTATGACCGATGCCACATGCTATGAAAGCCATATGCGTTATCCTACTGACATGAAACTCCTTTGGGAAAGCCTTGAATGGCTCTAATCTGCAGGCATTGTGTGGAGCTTGGCATAAAACGTCCCCGCAACAAATACAGGAATGTAGCGGAGTCCTATCTGTCCTACTGCAAGAAAAGAAAAAGGAAGGCTTCGAGGACAAGAATGCTCAAGCGTCGCATGATCAAGCTTCTTGAAAAGCTCCTCATGCAGAGGGATGAGATTCATCGGGAGTACGGAACCTTACTCCGCTATACCCAGGATTACCAGAAGCGTCTTTCCATCATCAGAAAGGTTCTTGTACAGGAAAAGGATTTGTTTGAAGGCAGGAAGGTCAGTGACCGTATCGTCAGCATTGACCGTCATTATGTACGTCCCATTGTGAGAGGCAAGGAAATAAAGTCCGTCGAGTTCGGTGCGAAGGTCAACAACATACAGATAGACGGCATATCTTTCATCGAACACCTCTCGTTCAAGGCTTTCAACGAAGGTATACGCCTGAAAGACTGCATTCGCATGCAGCAGAAGCTCATGAATGTGAGGGTAAGATGCGTGGCTGCCGATTCCATATATGCCAATAATGCCAACCGAAAGTTCTGTACAAAATATGGAATATCCACATCCTTTGTACGCAAGGGAATGGCGGCCAAGGATGAATCCTTGAGAAAGGTTCTCAGAAGTGAACTTTCCAAGGAAAGGGCCACCCGGCTTGAAGGCAGCTTCGGCACTCAAAAACAACATTACTCACTCTCAAGAATAAAGGCACGGAACAGGAAGACGGAAATCCTTTGGATTTTCTTTGGAATACATACGGCAAATGCCATACTGATGATAGATAAGGTTAGGAACAGAGTGGTGAAATCAGCATGATATGATTTTAACGAAAAATCAGAAGAGGTCGTCAGACTTCTTCCGGAACGTCATGTCCTGTCGGATAGTTTTTTTAGAAAACACAGAAAAATGGCAATAAAAAATGGCATACGAAGATGATAGGCCATAATCACTTCATATGCCATCTTATTTTTGGGGACATTTACTGCCCCCCTAATAATCGAACGCTTACAAAAAAAAGTGAGAGTGTGTCTTTGAGTCTTGACACACTCTCACTTTTTATTTATATCGTTATATCCTGTTTACTGCAATGAAGCTATTGCCGAATCGGACAAGAGCTGGTAAACGCTACTGCATACACCCAGCAGGATTACTCCCATCAGGCAGATGAACAGTGCGGCACGTACCATAGGGGTGCTCTTGAACGTGGGCAACGGATTATCGTTGGGCACAATATACATAGCCTTTACAATGAGCAGATAGTAGAACAGCGAAATGATAGTGTTTACCAACGCTAAGAATACTACCAACCAATGTCCGGCATGGAACGCTGAGGCGAACACGAAGAACTTAGAGAAGAATCCGGCAAACGGCGGGATTCCTGCCAATGAGAACAGGGCGATGGTCATCACAAAGCTGAGCTTTGGATTGGTTTTATACAGACCATTATATGCAGAACGGTCTACCACTCCCCCATTATGCTGCTCTACGGTATTGATTACACCGAATACGGCAAGGTTGGCTACTATGTAAACCGCTACGTAATAAACCAATGACGCAAGTCCCTGTGCCGAATCGCCCAATACAGCCAGCATGATGTAGCCAGCCTGAGAAACACTACTGTACGCCATGAAGCGTTTAAGGTCGGACTGCAGGATGGCGAATATATTGGCGATGGTGATAGTCAGCACAATAACTACCGACAGCATCAGAGTCCACTGAGCTACCATCGGGGTGAAGACTTTCATCAAGATGCTCATCAACGAAAATGCTGCGGCTCCTTTAGATATTACACTAAGATAACCCGATACGGTGGTAGGTGCTCCCTGATAAGTATCGGGAGTCCACATGTGGAATGGAACCAAGCTCAACTTGAATCCTAATCCGGCAAACGACAATACCAAAGCGGCTATCTGAAGCGGAGTGGCGGTGAGGCGAGAAGCCAAATCATCGAAATACAATGTTCCGCAAGTGCCATATATGAACGACAATCCGAAAAGCATAAGTGCCGAAGAGAACATGGCGCTAAGTATGAACTTCGCACCAGCCTCAGCGCTGTGATGGCGCACCTTGTCGAGGGTTACCAAACAAGCCATAGGGATGCTGGCCAACTCCAATCCCACGTAGAACATAAGGAAGTTGGCAGCTGTAAGCATGTAGTACATACCTAATAAGGTAGATACCGTAAGCACATAAAACTCGCCCGACTTTTTACGGGTATCGGGGCGTTGAAGCCATGAATCGGCCTGCAAGAACACCAACAGAGTACCCATGGTAAGCAAAGTCTTCACTACCGAAGTCATGGTAGTGTTATGATACATACCGCCAAAAGCATCGGCAGTATAAGGAACCAGATTCAATATTATATGTGCTATAAGCAATCCGCAAGCGATGTTACGTCTGGCTTTATAGCGTGATTCGTTCAGAATCAAATCGGCAATCAGCATTAAAAGCAGCACTGCTATCAGGCTGATTTCAGACTGCATGGAAAATATGGAAGTTATATTCATAGCTTATCAATGTATTAATTGTGAAATAATAGGCTCTACACTTCCGCTGATAAGATGGCTTACCCAATACGGAGCAAGACCCAAGCCTGCTACTGCCACGATAAGACAAATTACAGCAAAGCGTTCGTCCCATGTAGCGTCTGTAAGTTTCAGATGCTCGGAGTTGGTACATGTTCCATACAGAATCTTTCCTACTACACGCAAGATGTAAACAGCGGTAATAACGATACTCATGGTAGCTACTATGGTGCATACGCGATGGAATAAGTCTGGGTTCTGGAATGAACCGACGAATACTGTCATCTCGGCTACATAACCACTCAGACCCGGAAGTCCCAAGTTGGCCAAACCGGCTATTACATAACCTACTGCCAGGAACGGCATGATTTTCATCAATCCGCTAAGCTGACGGATATCACGTGTATGTGTACGTCCGTATATCATACCGATAAGAGCAAAGAACAAGGCTGTCATAAGTCCGTGGCTCAACATCTGCAGAATGGCTCCGGTGGCACTTACGCGTGTCATCATCAGCAAGGCGAACAATACCAATCCGCAGTGGCTCACTGATGAATAGGCGTTTATGTACTTCAAGTCGGTCTGCACCACGGCGCTAAACGCTCCGTAAACCACAGAGATGGTGGTAAGTACCAAGAAGAAATCGCCCCAGATAGCGGCTCCGGTAGGCATAAGATACATGGCTATACGGAAGCATCCGTAGCCACCCAGTTTCATCAATACTCCGGCATGAAGCATAGATACGGCGGTAGGTGCCGAAGCGTGACCGTCGGGGCTCCATGTATGGAATGGGAACAAAGCGCCAAGTACGCCGAATCCCAAGAATATCATCGGGAAGAAGATGCGCTGCATTTCGGTAGGAATCTGCAGTTTCACAATTTCAAGAATGTTCATTGTGGTACCTCCGGCTCCGTAGAATATACCCAAGATACCGATAAGCAAGAATGCCGAGCCCCCCATCAACATAAGGGTAAGCTTCATGGCTGCGTATTCTTTCTTGCCGCTACCCCATACGCCGATAAGCAGGTACATAGGGATAAGAGCTACTTCGTAGAACATGAACATAGTGAAGAGGTCGGTAGAAATAAAGAATCCGAATACTCCGGTGCTAAGTAATGTAAACCAGAGGAAGTATTCTTTAGTAAGAGGCTTCAACTTCCACGAAGCGAATGTTCCGGTAAACACGATGATGGAGCTAAGCAAAAGCATCACCACCGAAATGCCGTCTACGCCTACCGAGTAAGCGATATGCAAAGGAGCATACCAAGAGATACTGTCGGTGAATAGCATTTCGGCAGTAGCACCTGCGTTACGCAGTCCGATATAAGAAACAGTGAGATAAGCGGAAAGCGCCAACAGCAGCGTTGAGCCTGCCACCATTACCCCTCTCACCTGATTGACGTTGCGGGCTATCCACAAACCCAAGAGCATGAGCAAGGGTATCAATACAAAAAGACTTAATATGTTCATTGTTCGCTTAGTTTAATAGTAATATCATGGTTAATACAACAATTCCGCCCAGGAACCAGATGGCGTAGCTCTGTACCTTGCCACTCTGAATGGGCTGAACATTCTCGCCCGAAGCGTTGGTAGCCCATGCCATGAAGTTCATGAACTGATCGATGACATGACGATCGAACCATGCCAAGGGTGTAGATACGCAACGGAATATAATCTTCTTGGTAATGAACAACCAAATCTCGTCCATGTAGAAACGCTTGTAGGCTGCGCGATGCAGTGTAGAGAAGCGGCGTGCCAACATATCTGCCACGGGCTGACGGTCGCGGGCGTACATCCATGTAGCGAGTGCTATAGCTACCAGCGCCACGATGATGCTTGTTACCGCTACTTGCGTATCGAGGTGGATATCGTAAGCGTGTCCGTTAGATGAAACCAAGTGTCCGAACGGAAGCAACCATCCGCATACTATGGTGATAGCTGCAAGGAACATCAACGGGAAGGTCATGGCAAGCGGACTTTCATGAGGTACGTGCTCGGCATGGAGTTCCTTGTTTTCAGTTCCCCAGAATATTCCGTAGTAAAGACGGAACATATAGAAAGCGGTCATTCCGGCTATGATGGTCATAACCCAACCAATTACGGGACTGAAATGGAAGCAGGCGGTAAGGATTTCGTCTTTAGAGAAGAAGCCCGAGAATGGAGGTATACCGGCAATAGCCAAACATGCTATAAGGAATGTGATGTGGGTAATAGGCATGTATTTTCTGAGTCCGCCCATAGTAGACATCTCATTGCTATGCACTGCGTGGATAATACATCCGGCTCCCAAGAATAGAAGTGCCTTAAACATGGCGTGTGTAAACAGATGGAACATACCTGCCATATATCCCAAACCGCCTTCGTGAGGGTCGAGCGATGTACATACGCCTAATGCTACCATCATAAAGCCTATCTGCGAGATGGTAGAGAATGCAAGCACACGCTTGATATCGCTCTGTGCACATGCTACCGATGCTGCATAGAATGCGGTGAACGCGCCTACGTAGGCTACTATATGTAAGGTGTTAGGGGCATAGTCTATATACAACGGGAACAGACGTGCTACCTGATATACACCGGCTACAACCATAGTAGCGGCATGAATCAATGCTGAAACGGGTGTAGGACCTTCCATAGCATCGGGCAACCATATATGAAGCGGGAACATGGCGCTCTTACCGGCTCCACCGATAAACATCAGGAAGAGGGCGGTAGGAATCATGAAGGCTCCTTTTGCAAAACCTTCGGCACTGAACTCAAAGCCGAACGACTGGCAGTAGTATCCATAGATAAGAATACCTATCAAGAAGCCGAGGTCGGCAAAACGGGTTACGATGAACGCTTTCTTGCTGGCAGCTATCGCTTCGGGCTTAGTATAATAGAAGCCGATGAGGAGGTAAGAAGAAACACCTACCAACTCCCAGAACACATACATCTGGAAGATGTTGGTGGCAACTACCAACCCCAGCATAGAGAACGTAAAGAGCGAAAGGAAGGCGTAATAACGCTGAAAACCTTTCTCGCCTTTCATGTAGCCGAAAGAATAGATGTGCACCATCAGGCTGACGGTAGATATAACCACCAGCATCATGACAGAAATAGGGTCGAGCAAGATGCCCATATCTATATGAAGAGAGTCTGTAAACGGCAGCCACTCTATATTCCACGGTGTCAAGGTAGGATAAACCCCGTCGGCTGTACGCGGAGACATGAAGTATTTAAATGCAGTAAGGTAGCTCAGTATGGTTACTCCCAGCAGAGAGGCGGTACCGATAAGCCCTGCTACACGGTGCTTCATAAACATGCCTGTCAGTCCTAATACCAGGAAGCTAAGCACGGGAAGCACAAGTATCAAAATCGTATAGTCCATAAAAATAATCTTTTTTAATTCACAATGGGGTTAACCTTTCAAATCGTTGATGTCGTCGGTCAGAATCTGGCGCAAATTGCGATATACATTGATGATAATGGATATCGCTACGGCAGTTTCGGCTGCGGCAATGGCAATGCCGAACAGAGTAAAGAAGTGACCTTCTAACTGATCGGGGAACAGATAACGGTTGAACACCGCGAAATTGATGTTGGTGGCGTTAAGCATCAGCTCTACAGATATCAGCATAGCAAGCAGATTTCGGCGAGTGAAGAAGCCATAGATTCCACAAAACATCATGATAGTACTTACTATCAGATAATAAACTACGTGTATTTCTAAATTCATGATTGAGTCCTCCTGCTATTTTTCTTTTCTCGCTACCAATATACTACCAATCATACATGCCAACAGCAGTACGCTGGCTACCTCGAACGGAAGCACGTACTGGTACTTTCCTGTACCTACCAGGGCACGACCTATCTCTTGTATAGGCAGCTCTGTTCCTTGCGGAATAATGTCGGCAGCAAATCCGTTGGTGAATATCAGGAACGACATAAGAGCCGCACCAACCAGTGTGGTTAAAAGCACGCTTATCAGTTTGGGGCGCGGCACACGGTATTTCATACTCTTATCTGTACGGGTAAGAAGTATAGAGAATACGTAAAGTATCACGATACCTCCGGCGTATACCATAAGTTGCACGGCTCCTAGGAAGGTATATCCCAATATAAAATACATGGCAGCCGTTCCGAACAGTACAAACAGCAGATAAGTGGCAGAGCGCAACATTCTGCCTGTAGTCACTGTCAATATTGAGAAGAAACTCATCATGACAGCTGCGGCATAGAATACTATTTCTTGAAGTGTTATATCCATACTCTTTTATTTTTTAACGACCGACGAACCTTCGTGATTTAGTGTGAGCAACAGTTTGCTGCGGTCGAACACCGCATTTTCAAAATCGTTGCTGAAACGGATGGCGTTATGCGGACAAGCGTTTACGCAAAGCTCGCAAAACATGCACGAACCAAGGTCGTATTCATATTTAACCAATACTTTTTTCTTCTTGCCGTCTTCGCCCTCTACAGTCTGAGATACCACTTTGATGGTACCGTTGGGGCAAGACATCTGACAGAGTCCGCAAGCCACGCAGTGATGCTGGTTGTTCTCATCGTGAGGCATAACGAGCATGGCACGATGGCGTTCGGGAATATGCAGCGTAGTATGACGATTCTCGGGATACTGTTCCGTAACGTCTTTGCGGAAATATACACGGATAGAAGTACGCATACCTACCAGCAGACTCTTCAATCCATTCCAATATCCACTAAAATAATTTTCAAATTCACTCATAATACATCCTCTTTAAAATACCAGCCCAAACACTTTGAGCACTACCATTAATATAAATACAAGTAAAGAAGTAGGCATCAGATACTTCCACTCGAACATCAGCACCTGGTCGATACGCAGACGGGGGAATGTCCAGCGTACCCACATGAGCAACCAAACCACGAAGAAGGTCTTTCCTAACGCCCAAACAACGCCGGGGATATAATCCATTACCTGATTAAAGGCGTCCAGTCCTGAAATATGCAGCGGCATCCAGCCTCCCAAGAATAAGGTAGAAGCGAATCCGGCAGTGATGAACAGGTTCATGTATTCTGCCAAATAGAAGAATCCGAAGTGCAAGCCCGAATATTCTGTATGGTAACCGGCAATAAGCTCTTGTTCTGCCTCGGCAAGGTCGAACGGACCACGGTTGGCTTCGGCATTACCAGCTATGAGGTAAATAATGAAAGCTAAAAACGATACGATATGTCCCTTGAAGATATTCCAGCCGTTGGCCTGACTTTCTACGATTCCGCTGATACTGGCTGTGCCGCTCAACACGATAATAGCCAAAACGGTGATACTCAAAGAAAGCTCGTAGCTTACAAGCATGGCACCGCTTCGCATGGCACCAATCATGGTGTATTTGTTATCGCTACTCCATCCTGCCAACAAGATACCTAAGATACCCATAGAAGATACTGCCAGTACAAACAGAATACCTATGTTCATATCGAGAACCTCGGCACCCTTGTTCCATGGCAAACAAGCGAAGGTAAGGATAGAACCCAATATCACCAGATACGGAGCCAAGTTATACAAGAAGCGATCGTAATTCTTAAGGCTGATAATTTCCTTGGTCAGTATTTTCAATACATCGGCAGGCACCTGCAGCAAACCGCCTTTACCGCCTACACGGTTAGGACCGATACGGCACTGGAATGCAGCACAGACTTTACGTTCCATATAAATAAGAACAATGGCCAGCACTGAATAAAGAAGTATAAGAACAACACCTATAACCACGCACTCCAAGAAAACAGCCAACGCTTCGGGCATAACGCCGCACAAGGCATCGTGTATCCATCCGGTGAGCGGACGTATGTTGTAATAATCTAAAAATGAAGTATTCATTGTTTTCTGTTTATTTATTATCTATCAATGTCGGGGATTACAAAGTCCATACTTGCGCCAATCACAATCAAATCGGCCAGTTTTCCGCCTGTACAAGCCTTATTCATTACGTGTACCAACGGCAATCCGGTAGAACGATAGTGCAAACGGTATGGCACCTTATCGCCATGACTCTCAAGCGATACGCCAAACTCGCCGCGGCTACTTTCTACCGAAGCCGAGTAATTGCCTTCGGGGATGCGAAGGATAGGTTTGGTTTTTACACGGAATTCGCCTTCGGGGATATTGTCGATAAGCTGCTCTATAATGTTGAGGCTCTGCATTATTTCGTCCATGCGCACCATGTAGCGTGCAAAACAGTCGCCTTCTGTATAGAGTATTTCCTTGAAGTCTACCTTATCGTACATAGCGTACGGATGATGCTTGCGCACATCGTTAGACCATCCCGAAGCACGTCCGGTACCTCCGGTAGCTCCGTATGAGATAACATCTTCAAGGCTCAATCGTCCTACTCCCTTCATACGTGTAACGGCAATGACATTGTCGGTAAAGATTTCGTGATACTCGTGTATAATGCCACGCATATGCTTGATAAACGCTTTCACTTTTTTCTGGAAGTCGGGATGCAAGTCGGCCTGCACACCACCTATCATATTATAGTTCTGTATGAGTCGTCCGCCGGTGGTTTCCTCGAATATATCGAGAATCATTTCGCGTTCACGGAATCCGTAGAAGAAAGGAGTCATACCGCCCATATCGAGCACCAAGCACGAATAGTACAGTAAGTGTGAGTCGATACGCTGAAGCTCGTCCATAATGGTACGGATGTACTGGGCACGCTCGGTTATTTCTATTCCGGCTGCCTTTTCTATACACATACACAGTGCGTGACGGCTCTGGTGTGCGCTAAGATAATCAAGACGGTCGGTCAAAGCCAGAGTTTGAGGGTAAGTCAGGCTCTCGTTCATCTTTTCTATACCACGGTGAATATATCCGCATACCGGGTCAACATGAGTTACGGTTTCACCCTTCAGAGAAATACGCAGACGCAATGCTCCGTGAGTAGACGGGTGCTGCGGACCGAAGTTGATTACATAATCGTCATCGTCGAACAGCACATTAGCCGTATTCTTGATGGTTCCGTCGTAGTTAAGTTCAAGCTCCTCAGTCTTATCGGTATTTTCTTCATCGGTAAGAACCAGCGGATTAGAGTTCATATCGTAATCCTTGCGGAATGGATAGCCTACCCAGTCTTCGCGAAGGAATAATCTACGCATATCTGGATGTCCTACGAATACTATACCGAAGAAATCGTATACCTCGCGTTCTTTAATCTTAGCTGTACGCCACAAGTGATATACTGTAGGCAATACGGGGTTTTCACGGTCGGCGGTTTCTGTACGTAGCACAATGCGCTCATGAGTCTTGGTAGATTCCAAATAATAAAGCGCACCCAGTGTTTCGCCCCAGTCCATACCTACTATATCGCGCAGAAAATCCATGCGGTCTTCTGTATCGTAATAAAGATACTTGGCAAGTTTCTCGAACGAATCGGCAGGAATGTGGGCTATCAAATCGCCCTGCTCAGTAAACGTAGCCTGAGGGACAACTTTTTGTATTCTTTCTCTTATATCCATAGTCTAATCAGTCTTCTTTCTGTGTTTCTTCGTCTTCGTTTCTATGACGGTTTACGCCACCGAAGAATTTCTCAACTTGTATTTTACGCTGAAGCTGCATCAAGCCATAATAGAAGGCTTCGGGACGCGGAGGACAGCCGGGGATATAGACATCTACAGGGATGACTTTATCTATACCGTTTACCACATGATATGAATTCTTAAACGGACCGCCCGAAATGGTGCATCCGCCTACGGCTACCACGTATTTGGGTTCCGACAACTGATTATACAGACGTTTCATCAGTGGAGCCATACGGTGAGTGATGGTACCCAGCACCAACAGCACGTCGCCCTGACGCGGAGAGTTACGGGTTACCTCGAATCCGAAACGAGCCATATCGTAACGGGCAGCACCCAGCGCCATGAACTCGATGGCACAGCAGCTGGTACCAAGAAGGAACGACCAAACAGAATTGCTACGTCCCCAGTTAATCAACTGATCGAGACTGGTTAACACTACATTGGTGCCGTTCTTACGGAGCTCGTCCATCATCTCTTCAAGATAATCGTTATTCTTGAACTCCTCATATTTCATCGAACGGATAGACGGTTTCTTTACTCCCATTTCAATGCTCCTTTCTTCCAAGCGTAAGCCAGACCTAAAATTAATACTACCAAAAAGAAACTGATGCTAACCAAGGCATATACACCTATTTCTTCTACCACAGTAGCCCACGGAAAAAGGAATACGGTTTCGATGTCGAACATCAGAAACAGAATGGCAAACAGATAATAACCGACATTAAATTGCACCCATGAACGTCCACGGGTAGGCAGTCCGCACTCATAAGGCTCCGCTTTCTGTTTGTTTATAGAACGAGGAGATATAAGCTTGGCTACCAGCAAACCGGCTGTTACCAATGCAACCGCGGTTAGAACCGCAGTAATTAAAAATGTAAAAAACATATAGTTTATTGATTTTGATTGTTTAGCTTGTGTAAACGAATAAATCGCTCTTTATTCTCTAATAAGTCCATAAAACAAAATAAGCCTATCTATTTCTCAATAGAAGACTTACCCACATATTCTGACCACTAAATCAGTATTTTCTCGAACAAATAATAGATGAAGCGAGATTGCATTTCAGACGAATGGCATGAATCCACATACGAACGGTAGCGCACAACGAGTCCATCGGCAACTTTGGCACGAAACAGCATTCCGCTAAATGGTTTCATGCGCAACAAGGTATGCTTATCGTTATAGATTGGTGCTACCAACTGCTTAATAAGCACGTCCTTACATTCTACGTCCAATAAATAATCTGTGGTTTCTTCGAACGGAGTCTTAGACTGTTCGAATTGCGATTCTTGAAATATCTCGGCTGACAACACAGAAGAAGCTATGCTTTTTTGCACAAAAAAGCATGTCCCTACAACCAACGCCATAAGGAAAGAGAAAAAGAAAACCGTTGTTTTAGTCTTTTTACTCATCATTTACCAAACTCCTGAATTACCTTTTTATACCTTTCTTGAAAAACGCTGCAAAGATAGTCATTTATTTCGAATGCGTACCCCTATTCCACAATGTTTTAAATTTGCATATTTTATTGTTTTTGTGGGTGAATACATTAGAAAACAAAAAAAATCCGCAACACTTGTTTTACCAAGTACTGCGGATTCTTCTTTCATTTATTCCTTTTTCTTCTTTCTATCGAGAATTGGTACACGCTCGTAATTCAAGCTGTTCAATAAATCGGCCATGTCTATTCCTGGGTGGAAGTTGAAACGAGCACGTATTATATTGGCTCTGGTAAACTCTTTTTCCGTCTTTGCGCCCACACTTCGCAAGCCAATTCTAAAACTACCCAAGTCACCCAATCTTACTATCTCGCCTGCCATCAGTCCCTGCTTCATTACCATGCACAGTGAACAGAGCACCGCCATGATATCAGGATACGTCACGGTACACATTTGCTGTATGCGATGTCCTATCTCACGGATATTCATCTCACCTCTGGCTTGCGCCTGTGCATAATACAATTTGTTTTCTCTGTTAGGGTCTTTAAAGTCTGTTCTTGCTACTACTGAATAAGCTACTGATTTTTCCATTTTTGTTACTTTTTAAAATTAAACATTGTTCTTTGTATTAATACGTTCGATATCGATTTCGTATTACAAAGATACAACACCGCCACCGCGTCACTGTCTGGCTTTGAATCGGTTTACCAAATTATTTTTCAATTTTCTTATATGCGCCTTACCAAATGCCGCAAACAGCCGTAACGGCTTGATTGGGCAAGCCTTTTCGGGCGATGAAGCAGTAGCAATTCTTCACCGGTTGACAGCGGATCTTCCGGGGCGTGCAGGCGGATTACTATATTCTCTCCATCCTTTTGACTGCGCACCACCATCCTGCATAGTACGTGCAGACGCATGGCGAGCCGTGCGGTATGCAGCAGATAAGCCAGAATCTTGGTCAGCGTGTTAAGGCAAGGATTCGGATTGTGATTGGTAAGCGTATCCATCCGCACAGAAGTACAGCGGTTCATTGCCCTGCACGATACGCCAACGCTATTGGCCAGCCGGTGGATAACAGCGGCAGTCTGTCGTGATACACACTTCTGAATTTCTTCAGCACATTCAAGTTCGGTTTCATTTTTAAAATCATAAAGCATTAGATTAAGTTGATAATTGAAATATCGGCCTCATCGGTGAGACCGCTTTGCCTTTTCTCCTGATTGTATTTCCGTTTTTGTATATCGTTTATAGAACTTGAAAGTTTACATGACCATGACAAAAGTACCATAGCGACTGATGTATTACATCTTGTAGACGGTCTATGCATACTAGATTGTTACACATAGCTAATCGCTTTACAAGAATAACAACAAGCGGAAGCCCCCGTCTTCACAGACAAGAGCTTCCTTTTATAACTGTGATTCTAACACATCGTTGCATACGCTTATGCAACTAACTAAACTGTGGGACCTGCAACAAATGCAGGCAGAGATTTTAAATAATTAAAATAGATAAAAAGTCCCTTACTTTCACAAGCTGAGGACTAATCTTTTCACTCGTCTTTTTTAATAAACGAGAATAAATAAGTACTTTTCAAAATCCACATAAGGACTACTCCTTATTATGAATATCATTTTTGCTAGAAGTTAAAGCTGCACCCGGGCTCTCACAAGTTATGGTGCAGCCATTTCACTCTCTTTGATTGAGTGATTTTAAATTATAATAATTCCACTAAACTAGAATCCGCACATAGGGCAGTACGGATTCTTTGGCGACGTTTCGCAACGGCGCTTATCATTGTGACTTTGTTCTTATAAGTCCCATATAGATTTTATCGGCGGCAATTCCTTCTTCCAGTACCACTTGCGCCAGGCGAATCGTTTGCGCATAACGAAGTAGCACACCTCTTCACACTCTTTTTCCGCCTCGAAATTAAACGCCGAGTGTCCCAGTTTAAGCATTTCCGCCCAGTAGAGAATGTAGTAGGCAAACAGCGGCAACAATGCCAGTCCCCACCACACAAACAATCCCAGCAGTACTGATGGCAACAGAGTCACCCAGAAGCATTCGGCATATTGGCGGCAGTGTATTTGTGTTTCCATCACGTCCCATATACTTTTATCCGTATGCGAAACGGTGGTGAAAGTCACGCCCATCAGGGTGACGTAGTCGTAAGGGTTTAGCCGGCCTGTGAAAAGCCGTGCTATCTTACTGTCATACATTATCATAAGTTACAGTTTTTTTTTTAGAATTAATGTTCTGTTATCTGGTGTCCTGCACCTACAAATGTGCAGTGCACGTTATAGTACGATCCTCTCCTGGCTATGTTTATCTCGTAGCCGCTTGGCAGCTTTTCCGCTTTGCGCACTACAGCGTCAGGGTATCGGTTGTCAATGTAAGTAATTATGTTTTCTGGCAGAACACCATTTGGCAGAGCGGAGAACTTACAGTCCAAGCTTGTCCATTCGCCCCTTCCGTCGAATTCCAGCTTCGCACCGTCAGTCAGGTACGCCTCAAATCCGGTCGCTTCGTTATCTTTCTTTTGTACTATGCGTACGCATTCCATATCTTGAAAGTATAACCCGATGAACTGCCGAGCTTTCTCTGACAGTGCGTCGTAGCTTATTTCTTTCACGCTACCACCGCACGATGCCATGACAAGCGACATTAGCAGCGGCAATAGCGTTTTTTTCATTAAATAAAGCCTTGCCATAATCACATCATTATTAACGTATCAATACGTAACGGAAGGCATATCACCAATCCATTACAGCACGTATAAACAAACCTTGCTTGTCGTAATACAGTTCCCATCCGTTAATGTCTATCTCGTATCCACCCAGTTGCTTTTCTGCTTTATACACTACGGCGTTTGGGTAACGGTTGGCTATGTCTGTCATTATCGCTTCTGGCAATATTCCTGCCGGCATGGTGGTAAACTTGCAGTCCACGCTTGTCCACACGCCTTTGGTACAGAACTCTATTTCTGTTCCGTCGTTAAGGTACACATCATATTCTATGATACCGTTGTCTTTCTCTTGCACTATGCGTGCACATTCTGTTTTTGGGAAATATTGCTTTATGAACTGCTGCGCCTGCTGCGGCAGGGCTTCAAAGCTGATTTCCTTATCTCTTGCGCTGCACGAAGCGGTTATCAGTGCCACGAACAGCAGTAATATGGTTTTTATAAAAATCAAATGTTTCATAATCGTTTTGGTATTAAAAAAGCCATTACCCCGAAGAGAACACTTTAAGTCCTCTTCGGGGCAATGGCTTTATATTAGGAATAAGTTTTTCTTTTGTCTCGTATCGGCTACAGAGCTTCTATGTCCTCTGCCGAGAGTCCGGTAATGGTGACGATGGTGGCGGTAGGTATGCCGGCGGCTTTCATGCCGGCGGCGTTTCTGCGCCGTTCTTCTAATTTGCCTTCGGCTATACCGTCTTCCTTACCTTTCTCCACGCCTCTTGCCCATCCTTCGGCTATGCCTTCGGCACGACCTTCTATGCGGCCCTCTTCTTTGGCGGAGTCTATCTCGTCGTTCTGCACCATCTGGTCTAGCAGGTGGGCTTTGTAGGCCGCCTGTTCCGTTTCCGACATGGAGTAGTACTGCAGTTTCTTGCGTGCTTCTCTCAAGCCGGGGGCGGTGGTATGTTCGTCTATCACTCCGTTCTTAAGATAGTTAACCCACTCTTCTATCGGGGTCTTGGCTACCTTGTTGAAGTCGTTAACACGGATAAGGATGTATTCGGGGAATACTTCCGATGGCATCTTGGGAGCGATGGCTTTACGCTGCTTGTCGCTAACCTTAAGCTCGTCGTGGCAATGAACGCCTACAAAACGGTTTTGACCGTGATAAAGGTAGTCCTTGCCCTCGCCCAAGTCGAAGTAGAGGATACTGATGGAATACACCTTCTTTACTTCCACGTAGCGTTCACCAAGCGAGATATGCTCGGTAATGGCTTTAGCCACGCCGTAGAGTATGCGTTCCAGGTAGTGAATCTCACGCGTGTTCTGAACCTCGATGATGATTATCTCGCCCTTGCTGTTGCGGGCTTTGATATCAACACGGTTGAACTTGTCGTTTACAGCTTCCTGGTTAGATTCGCTCTCCAGTATCTCATCTATGGTCACTTTCTCGCCGAGGAATACGGTGAGGAAGCCTTCCAACACGCCGAAGTTGGCTTTCTGACGGAGCAGTCGCTTGATTGCCCAGTCAAAACGGATGTATTTATCTTTCAGTTCGCACATACGATTTACACTTATTATTAATTATTTATCGCTGTAGTGTCCTTTCAGAGAAACTACTGCTACCACAACCACATCGTCGTCTATTCTATAGACCAGACGCGACTGTTTGTCTATCCTACGGCTCCAATATCCCTGCAAATCTCCTTTCAGTTGCTCCACCTGACCGGTTACGGTACGTGGATGCTCCTGTAACTCTTCAAAAAGAGACAAAATCTTTGCCAAGACTTTCTTCTGCCCGGACTTTTTCCACTCTTGCAAGTGTTGTAGCGCCTTAGGCTCCAATACTATACGGTAGATCATAGTCCGAGTTTGTCTTTGATTTCTTCAATCGTGTAGACCTGTCCCATGCCTGCCTTGTATTGAGCGATACCCTCGTTCACTTCCGCCACGTTGCTCGGGTTGTTCCACCACGGGTCGTTACTGGGCGACGGATTTTCCGTTCCCTGCTCCGACGGAGTGTTTGCTTCTTTAATCAGAATGCCTTCTATGTAAGCCTTCAGACTCTTGCCGTGATTTTCTGCCATGACGGACAATTTTTGCAGAATGTCCACTGGCAGATCAATGTTTTTTCTTTTAATCGCTGCTTTTGCTTCCATATATTCTGTATATCTTTGTTAGTGTCACTACCACTGCACAAAGATACACATTATATATGTGTTAAGCTACATACAACTCTAAGATTTAATGCTTTATTCCTTTCTAAAGCCATTTTTACAATATTTCAAAGAACGATATTTCTTTTTTCGGTTTGCTATGTCAAAGTGTTGTTCCCCACAAAGTAAGACACTTTATTTCGGGGCGCTTTATGTTTTATCACTGCTGATGGACTTATTCTCGAACGCAACGAATAGACATTGCAGCTCCTCTTGAATATGATGTTTGCGTACATAATTGTACTTCTCCTCCAACTAACTGTACATACGAGACTTTATCTGTTTCGGCATCGAATGTGCAACCTTTTGAGTAATCATTCGCTACAGCAAGCCAACAGTAAGAAGCCATACCATATGCATCATAAGCATAAAAATTATCATGAGCATGGCAACGTCTACCCGTCGCAGGAAAAGTGACCGTTGTAGTTTTAGAGTTATTGCTGTAAAAATTCCACTCTAACAAGGATTCGTTCCATTTTCCGTTAACCTCAGACAACTCATATACAAAATCTGATGATTTTGCGAATCCTGTAAATGTTTTTACAGGGGGTATTTTAAAACCTACAGGACTTGGGTCATAAACCGTTTTTGTAACAGTATTACCCCAGTTCGGGATAAGAATAGTTCATAAAAAAGTTGGTAGTTTCACAAA
>ENA-OPMN01000290-OPMN01000290.1-human-gut-metagenome-genome-assembly--contig:-NODE-290-length-21602-cov-2.713417_pt1 | contig 21602 bp, 10 predicted proteins | sample MGYA00241524_ERZ501745 | MGnify/ENA primary metagenome ERZ501745 (study PRJEB25962, sample SAMEA2042567) | human gut metagenome | biome: human gut; feature: human-associated habitat; material: faeces...
CGGCTGGATGACGGCTGTTACGCCTTCATTGCCGGCAATTTCCACGCAGTCGGGGAAAGGGAAGAATGCGTCACTTGCCATTACAGCGCCATTCAAGTCGAAACCGAAGTTTTTGGCTTTCTCGATAGCCTGCTTCAAAGCATCCACACGGCTGGTCTGACCTACACCACTTGCCAACAACTGCTTTCCTTTTGCCAGCACAATGGCATTCGACTTACTGTTCTTCACAATCTTGTTTGCAAAGAGCATATCCTCAATTTCCTGTGCAGTGGGAGCCTTCGTAGTTACAGTCTTCAATTCTTCAGGAGTTTCCACCTTAAGGTCGCGGTCCTGAACCAATACGCCATTCAGCAAAGAGCGGAACTGCTTCTTAGGCAGAGCTGCCGGCTTGCGGACCAGGATAATACGGTTCTTCTTCTGACCGAGGATTTCCAACGCATCCACATCATAATCGGGAGCGATAATCACCTCAAAGAAAATTTTATTGATTTCTTCGGCAGCAGCCTTGTCAATCACGGCATTAGTGATGAGCACACCACCAAAAGCGGATACCGGGTCACCGGCAAGCGCATCGTTCCATGCTTCGAGCACAGTGGGACGTGAAGCCAGTCCACAAGCATTATTATGCTTCAGGATAGCGAAAGTCGTATCCTTGAATTCGTCAATCAAGTCAACGGCAGCATTGATGTCGAGCAGGTTGTTATAAGAGATTTCCTTACCGTGAATCTGGTCGAACATAGCATCAATATTGCCATAGAAATAACCTTTCTGATGCGGATTCTCGCCATAGCGTAAAGTCTTCTGGCTGTTGGCAGAACAACGGAAAGCGGAACCTTCCTCGCCATCGAAATAGTTGAAGATGGCAGAATCATAGTGTGAAGACACTCCGAAAGCCTCTTTGGCAAACCAACGGCGTTCTTCGATGGTAGTAGTGGCTCCGTGTTCCATCAGCATGTCGCGGAACGGCTGATATTGTGCTTGCGAAGCGATGATAACCACGTCGTTATAGTTCTTGGCTGCGGCACGAATCAGAGAGATACCGCCTATGTCAATCTTTTCGATGATGGCAGGGTCTTCGGCACCACTGGCAACGGTAGCCTCAAACGGATAGAGGTCAACAATGACGAGGTCTATTTCGGGGATTTCATATTTTTCAATCTGTTGCATGTCTTGCTCCAATCCGCGGCGGCAAAGAATACCTCCAAAAACCTTCGGATGCAAAGTCTTCACGCGTCCGCCCAGGATGGAAGGGTATGTAGTGAGGTCTTCCACTGCCTTGCAGGGATAACCCAGGGATTCTATAAACTGACGGGTTCCACCGGTTGAGAGGAACTCTACACCTTCTTCATGCAGTTTGGTAATGATTTCGTCCAAACCTTCCTTATGGTAAACAGATACCAGAGCTGTTTTGATTCTTTTTGTTTCAGACATGGATTTGCGTATTAAAGTATGCGTATATTAGTATTTGATGCGCAAAGTTACAAATTTTGTTTATTCATACATACATTCATACACAATAAATTAGGTATAATTAAAAAAGGCGGCATCTGTTTCCAGTCTGCCGCCTTTTTTTAAGGGTTATTTTGTTGGTTTACCAAATAGATACACGTTTTTCTACCGGCAAGAACATCGGGTCTTTTTCTGTCACGTTGAATGCCTCATACCAAGCACCGATTTGCGGCAATGCACCGTTTACGCGCCATTCACCCAATGAGTGCACATCACTCTTCGTGCGGTTCAACACTTCTTCGGGACGGATATCATTGGCCCATACACCTGCGTATGCCAGGAAGAAACGTTGTTCGGGAGTAAGACCATCCAGCACCGGCAGCGGATTGGCAGCCGTAGCTTTCTTGAATGCCTGATAAGAAACCTGCAGACCACCGTGGTCGGCAATATTCTCACCCAATGTCATGCGTCCGTTGGCATATACGCCCGGAGCAACCTCGATGCTATCGAAGAAGTTCACCATCACCTGAGCACGCTCGTCAAAGTTCTTGGCATCTTCAGCAGTCCACCAGTCTTTCAGGTTACCGTCCTTGTCGTACTGGCGACCCTGGTCGTCGAATCCGTGAGTCATCTCATGACCGATTACCACACCGATGGCACCATAGTTGAAGGCATCATCCGCATTCATATCGAAGAAAGGATATTGCAGGATACCGGCGGGGAAACAGATTTCGTTCGTAGTCGGGTTATAGTAAGCGTTGACGGTCTGCGGAGTCATCAGCCATTCGTCCTTATCCACCGGCTTGCCGGCCTTGGCTATCATTTCGGCATGGCTCCACTCGTTGGCACGTTCCATGTTTGCCCAGTAAGAGTCGTTTTTGATTTCCAGTGTGGAGTAGTCTTTCCAAGTGTCGGGATAACCAATCTTCACATGGAAGGTAGCCAGTTTCTCCAGAGCTTTCACCTTAGTGGAATCACCCATCCAAGCAAGATTCTGGATACGTTCGCCCAGGCTTTCCTGCAAGTTCTTCACCAAAGTCACCATACGCTCCTTGGCAGCAGCAGGGAAATATTTCTCCACGTACATCTGACCTACAGCTTCGCCCAGCGCGCCGCTTACAGTGCTTACCGCTCTCTTCCAGCGGGGCTGCATTTCTTGTGTACCGCTCATGGTGCGGCTGTAGAAGTCGAAGTTCTGTTCTGCCATAGCATCGTTCAACAAGCTTGCGGCAGAATCAATCAATTTCCATTGCAGATAAAGGCTCTGCTGTTCAATGGGCAGCGTATCCAGAATATCGGCAGCAGCTTTCAGTGAAGCGGGCTGGCCTACGATGATTTCCTTCACATCCTTCAAGCCCATGGCAGACAAATAAGCATCCCAATCGAAAGTAGGATAATTCTTCTTCAACTCTTCCATGCTCATCTTGTTATAATTGGCATGCGGGTCACGCAACTCCGTACGAGAGCGGAAAGCCTTGGCAAGACGTGTTTCCACATCCATCACCACCTCCATACCTTTCTTGGCAGTAGCCTCGTCGAAACCAGCCAACTGATACATCTTCTGTACATGTGTACGGAAAGCATCACGAATTTTGGCAGTAGCCTCATCATTCTCCAGATAGTATTCACGTTCGCCCATGCTCAGCCCGGTCTGATAGGTCTGTACAGCATTCATGCTACTGTTCATTTCGTCAGCGCCAACATACAGCACGTTGTAGGCGATAATACCCTTCTTCTGCATATCGCCCAGCAAGGCATAAAGCTCCTTCTTGTCCTTCAAAGCAGCCAGCTGGTCGAGTTCAGCCTTGATGGGGGCTACACCGTCCTTGTTCAGCTTCACGCTGTCCATTACGATTTTGTACAAGTCACCGATTTTTTGTGCCACGCTGCCGACTTCGTGCTGGGTGGCGGCAAGCTCTTCAATCAGTCCTTGAATCTGCTTGCGGTTGTTTTCTGCAAGGATAGTAAAAGAACCGTACTGTGAGTATTCAGCAGGAATCGGATTGTTCTTCATCCAACCGCCACATGCGTATTGGTAAAAGTCAGTTCCGGGTAGAGCCGTTGTGTCAAGATTGGCGAGCTGGATGCCTGCTGTAAGTTCAGCCTGCTGCTTGCCGGTGTTGCAGGAAGCCGTCATCAGACAGAATGCTGCAATGGGTAACAAATGATTTGCTTTCATAAACATATAAAATATAATAGTTAGTGATTCTCCAACTCTACAGTAGCCGCGTCCCACTCTTCCATCACGCGGTCAAGCTGCTCTTTCAGTTTTTGGTGCTGCTCATAAAGCGACATGTCCGAAGCACCTTCCGGTGTGGCCATCCTGGCCTCAAGAATGGCAATGGCAGCCTCCGTCTGCTCTATCTCCGCTTCACAATCGGCAACGCGACGTTCCAGTTTCTTGAGCTTCTTATTAAGCTCCTTCTGCTCCTCATAAGAGAGTTTGGCTGCCGAGGGTTGAACCGGTTCTGCACCAGCATTTCCCGATGCCGCCTTACCGGCAGTGGGCGAAGCGGAAAGTGAAGGGGATTTCTGTAACTCATTCAGGCTCTCTATCTGCTTCTTTTGCAGGAAATCATAAATTCCTCCCAGATGTTCCTTCACCAGTCCGCCACCAAACTCGTACACTTTAGTCGCAAGTCCGTCCAGAAAATCACGGTCATGGCTGACTATTATCACCGTTCCGTCAAAATCGCGGATAGCCTCCTTCAACACATCTTTGGAACGCATGTCAAGATGATTCGTAGGTTCGTCGAGAATCAGGAAATTCACCGGCTCCAACAGCAGTTTTATCATGGCAAGCCGGGTACGCTCTCCACCGCTGAGCACCTTCACCTTTTTATCCGAAGCCTCACCGCCGAACATGAAAGCACCTAGAATATCACGGATTTTGAGGCGGATATCCCCTACGGCCACGCGGTCAATCGTATCGAATACAGTCAGGCTCTCATCCAAAAGCTGTGCCTGGTTCTGGGCAAAATATCCAATCTGCACATTATGTCCCAGTGTAAGCTTACCGGTATAATCCGTAATCTCACCCATAATACACTTTACAAGCGTAGACTTACCTTCGCCGTTCTTACCGACAAAAGCAACCTTCTCTCCTCGGTTGATAGTCAAATTCACATCGTGGAAAACAACGTGCCCACCGTAGGATTTCTCCATATCCTCGCAGATAACGGGATAATTACCGCTACGGCTACTGCAAACAAACTTCAGGCGCAAAGAGGAGTTGTCTTCCTCATCCACTTCGATGCGCTCTATCTTTTCGAGCTGCTTGATGCGGCTCTGCACTTGCACAGCCTTGGTAGCTTTGTACCGGAAACGTTCGATGAAATCTTCCGTATCTTGTATCTGCTTCTGCTGATTCTCGTAAGCACGTAGTTGCTGCTCCCGGCGCTCCTTGCGAAGCACCACGAACTCATCGTATTTCACTTTATAGTCGTAAATGCGTCCACAAGTTATTTCGATGGTACGCGTAGTGACATTGTTCAAAAAGGCGCGGTCGTGGCTGACAAGCACCACCGCATTGGCACGGGTGGAAAGGAAGTTCTCCAACCACTGGATACTCTCGATGTCAAGGTGGTTGGTAGGCTCGTCGAGCAGCAACACATCCGGACGGCGAAGCAACAGCTTGGCAAGCTCTATACGCATACGCCAACCACCGGAAAACTCGCTTGTAGAGCGGTCAAAGTCCTCGCGGCTGAAGCCCAGCCCTTGGAGCGTGCGCTCTATTTCGGCACGGTAGTTGGTGCCGCCCATCATCAGAAAACGTTCGTTTTCGTGAGTGAAGCGGTCAATCAGTTTCTGGTAATCCTCGCTGTCGTAATCGGTACGTTCGGCAAGTTGCCGATTCATGCGTTCGATGCCCGCCTGCATCTCAAAAATATGCTCGAAGGCAAGTTCAGCCTCCTGCATTACGGTGCGCTTGTCACTGAGTATCATCACTTGGGGCAAATACCCGATAGTACATTCGCGAGGAACGGCAACAATGCCGGCAGTGGGCTGCTGAATGCCAGCCAATATCTTGAGCATGGTGGACTTACCGGCACCATTCTTGCCGACAAGAGCTATACGGTCTTTCTTATTGATAACATAAGAGACGTCTTCGAACAGAGGAGTGGCATTAAATTCTACCTTCAGTCCTTCTACAGATATCATAGTGTCAATGAATTTAGCGTTCAAGACTGCAAAGGTAGCGATTTTCAACGTTATACAATATCATACGCTCACATAATTACATCAAATATCCAAGAAAGAGAACACTACTCCCGCATTTCCTGCGGAAGGACAATTGCAAAGCGGCTCCCCTTGCCAAGAGTTGAAGCCACTTCTATTTTTCCATGAAACCTTTCAACGATAGTCCTGCAAATGGCCAATCCCAATCCCGTGCCCTGCACAAAAGCATCTCCCTTATAGAAACGTTCAAAAATGTGCGCCAGAACTTCTTCCGACATGCCAGTTCCCGTATCTTCCACAAAGACTTCCAATGTAGCAAAGTCCTTCAGCCTATACCCTATGGTTATGCGTCCTTCAGCAGTGAACTTCACCGCATTATTGATAAGATTGTTGACAACTTGCCCCAAACGCGTAGGATCTGTATAGATAACTGCCGCCCGGTCCGGAAGGTCTAGCAGTAACTCCACTCCTTTCCGAAGATTCATCTTCTGCGCACTGTAAATGCTTTCCAATATGCCATTTAAAGAAACCTTCTCAAAATGGAATTCCATCGTGTTCGATTCTATCTTGGACAAATCCAGAATATCTGAAATCAACACCATTAACAACTGGCTGTTCTTTTCAATCAAAGACGTAAATTCCATAATCTCCTGCCGCGACAAGTCGGCATCCCCACAAGCCAGCAGTGTAGAGAAGCCCACAATGGCATTTAGTGGCGTACGTATCTCGTGGCTCATATTAGCAAGAAATACGCTCTTCAACTCATCGCTACGTTGCGCTTTCTGCAAAGCCTCGTTCAATTTATTCTCCGTATCCTTGTATTTCTGCGTACTCATGCAAATACCGATGATACGGAACGGCAAATCCGTCAATTGCCCCACATAGGTAGATTGCGCCTCAAACCACTCCCACTTGCCGTCTCCCCTCCGTAGACGGTATTCCACTGGGCGTTCGTACAAATTACCATGCAACTGTAAAGCCAAAGCATCAAACACTCCCTTCCGGTCGTCCGGATGAATCAGAAATGCGAATTCCTCAGGCGTCAGCGTATAGTCACGCGTAGGAATCCCCAAATATTCAAAATAACGCGGTTCTATAATCATCAGATTATGTTCCATGTCGAAAGACCATTGAAATATCTGGGTGCGGCTCAGCGCAATATTCAGCAAATGCTTCTGTGTCCGTTCTTCCAACACATTCCTGAAATAGAGTACAATCCTCACCAATTGTCCATCTTCATGAATTCCCACCATAGCACCTTGTATCAGAAAACTGATACCACTCTTCAATTCACGTATAAAGCAATTGATATCTAAGGGAATAATCCGCACATCCCTCTCCCGAAGTTGCAGCAAAAGGTCTTCTAACACATTCTTTTTATCACATACCACTTCCAATAAGTCAGTGATACGCCGCCCTATCACATACTCATTCAAATGGAGTTCATTCATCACCTGCTGATTCAGACGCCAGATACAATCTTCCAAATCAATCATAATAATGCTGACGGGCCATGAGTTGAACAACTGCTCGGAGATGGCATTTATTATACGTACTTCTTGAGGAACATTCGGATTCATCAGAATTGTTTTATCATACAAGGAGCAAAGTTCGGGCTAAAATGCTTATGCCACAAACAAACCCTTATAAATCAATATTCCGTTTTAGCATGTATATATTCTATTATTCACAACTTTACCTTATTTAACAGAGACAAATTGAGCGTAATATTGATTTTAACTGTTATCTCTGTCATTTATACATTATTATCCCCCATTTTTGTGTCTTAAAATCTCCAACATGAATATATCCGAATTCAATATAAATGCCGAGTTCATTGCCTGCAATCATATCACAACCAATGAACTGAATCCGCTAGTGGAAAAGCCATACCACACCAAGGCCAGTATCTTCGCTCTATGCACCAAAGGAGTTCTGAAAACCATCATAAACCATACTCAATTCAGGGTTGAAGCTAACACCCTCCTAGTTATTCCTCCCGAGACCTTCGTACAATTGCTACACACGTCAGACGATGCTGAAATATATGTCGTCATATTTTCCCAACAACTTATCCAGAGTTCAGGGGCCGGCAAGGTCATGATGGATAAGTTTCACATTATAGGCAAACACTATATTTTTCCTCTATCGAAAACGGACTTCCAGCTTTATGCCGAGTTCATGACCTATTTGTCACACCTCTACCAAAGAACAGAAAGCCCCTCAAGTCTAGTTTCATTGCAAACTCTACTGACCTATCTGTTACAAGGTATATCCGAACTCTGTCCGGAACGCCCTAGAATAAAAGAGACTCCGGGCAGCAGGCATTTCAACCAATACCGCATTTTTATCCGATTGGTACACACAGACTATGTCCGGGAGCATCAAGTGTCCTATTATGCATTGAAAATGAATATGAGACCGGCAGCTCTTTGCCGCCTTGTCAAAAAGGAATCAGGACATACAGCCATGGAAATCATCAACAATACTATCATCATGGATGCCAAAGCACAACTTTGTACCGCCAACACTCCGATAAAGGATATAGCCGTGAGTCTAGGTTTTAATAATGCGGCCTTCTTCAACAAATTCTTTAAACGTCATACGGGAATACCTCCTCAGAAGTTCCGCACATCCTCAAAACAATAAAATCCACTCAAAACACAAAATGCGGATATTCTGCCATGAGAATACCCGCATTCCTCAATAAGAGAAGTCTGCCATCAATCTACCTTCTTAGCAATAAAAAACACATAACCGTAGAATTCCTTATATTTGCCGTATAGTTCATCCTCAATCATTTGGAGTGAGCTGAACTCTTCGGCAATTTTATTACCGGCATATTTCTTACGGAAAATCTCCTGGGCCGCAACCTTTGAAGCAAAGTAATGCTCTGTCCAGCAATTCTCCGGCAGAATGAATGTAGCAACGGGGAGATAACCCGCCTTGTACAACTTGGTCACCTGATTGGGAAGTGTATCCATTTCAGAGTAAGCGTCCATCCAGAAGTCATTGATTTCCGCAGGGCGTTCGTCCGTAAACCATGAACTCTCGGAGACGGCAATATACCCTCCCGGTTTCAGATACTTACGCCACTCCTTCAAGCCACGTTCAAAGCCAATGTTATAGATAGCACCTTCACACCAAATCATATCCAGCTCCTCCTCACCGAAAGGAAGGGCATCCATTGAACCGACAATTCCTTTTACTCTGTCCTGCAAGCCTAACTGCCTTGCATTACGGTTGAAGATATCAATAAAGCCGGGAAAAAGGTCAATTCCTGTAATCCGCCCCGGCACATGGCCAGCTACTACCATTGTCTGGCCACCCGTTCCACAGCCGATATCGGCAATAAAGGATTCATCGGTAAGACCGTCTACAAAGCTCAATGCCTTCAACGTCGCTTCAGGACTGCCAGGGCCTTGTCGTTCCATATTGGAGAAAAAGTCACAGATTAAATTAAGTTCGAAATCGTGGATAGTTTTATTTTCGTTACTCATTTTCTTACTATATTTTGCATATACGGAAAGTATCACAATACCTTCAGCATAATATGCGGATTAAACTTGAATTATAACAATAAAAAAACACTCTCGAAAGAAGTTATCCGAGAGTAAACGAAGGGGGGACAATCTGTGCAGGGAACACAGATTGTTTACAAAACCAAATCCGATTTAAATGTCTTTGTCATACTGCAAAGATACGCAATATTTTATTTAATCAAAGATTTTACGGTTAATAAAGATTTTCCCTTGCACCGGGCGCATGCTGAAGAACCGCACCTACCACCTGGCAAGTATCCAGTTCCTTACAGTCGCCACAAGTATTGAAACCTTTTTCGTACACACATTTGCGGATAGCACAATAATCGCTGCAATAGGCAAACTTCACCCCGTCTGCACGGCACCCCATACAATGGATGGTTTCCGGCGTAATTTCCGGCGTATTGTTCAGCACACTCCACTCTTTGGCAGTTTTCTCTCTCAGCTCATCGTCATTATTGACAGTGGCTATACGGGCGGCGCAATTTTCGCAATCCAACCCGCAACATGCAATTAATTGTTTCATCACTTGGTTATAACGATTTATGTTTGAGGATATAATGCCCTTTTTCCCGCACATCGATTCAGTAAGCCCAAAACTCACCCCATACCTTGGAACAGACACTCATTTACCGACAGTCCTCAGCGCTTTCTTAACGATATACTTGGTCTCTTTCGTTTCACTTTCCCAACGCCTGCAAAGCTTCCTTACAAATCCGGATTGCGTCTTACTTGCATCATTTAACCAATTCCCTACGCTGTTCCGGACATACTTGGAGTAATCTGATTTCAAAGGTTCCAATATCGGTGAGCCCAATGCAGGGTTCTGTTCCAACATTTCAGTATGCTTGCACCAGACACCTCGTGAACAGAAAACAGAAGAACAAATATAGCTCTGGCAAACGCCTTCCCCATATTTGTCCTTTTGTTCTTTTACCCAAATAAATTAATGCGAATCAAGTTATCCTTCCGTCTTACTTTAGAACAGCTTCGCAGGATACTCACCCGCATCCACCAAAGCCTGAATCTTGTCGACTACACTCTGACGGTCTTCGGGATAAGTCACACCGAACCACTTGCTGGTTGTATCGAGCACTTCGCAGGTAGCAGTGCCATTGTTAATCAGCTTATCCACCATCAGCGGGATGAAGAATTCGCTTTTCAGATTCTCCATATTCTTCGGGTCGCTCAGGAAGCTCTTGAAAAACTCTGCACTGTAAGCAAAGTAATCGGGAGTAAAGCCCCAGAAGTTCATGCTGACCGGAGTCGTCTCGGGAGTGGCAGTCCATTCACCGTTATCATCGATGTACTTCACCTCGCCGTCCATACGCTGAATCTTGGTACGCTCTACTACAGAAGTCAACAAGTTGTTTGCATCCGTTCCGCACAAACCACGGGATACGGTACCGCTTTCGCTCAATGTATTACCGATGCGGAAGCCTACCATGGAATATACATTTTTGGAACCTTCGGGAAGGGCTGCAAGAAATTTGCCCATTACCTGGAAGGAATCACGACCGTAGAAATCGTCGCAGTTGATAACAGCAAACGGTTCCTTTATTACATCGGCACCCATCATTACAGCATGGTTGGTTCCCCAAGGTTTGGTACGGCCTTCGGGGCAGGTGAAGCCTTCGGGAAGGTCATCGATGGACTGGAATACCAGTTCGCAGGGGATATGGCCTTCGTATTTGGAAATAATCTTGTCGCGGAAATCCTGCTCAAAATCTTTACGAATTACGAAAACGAGCTTTCCAAAACCGGCATTGATGGCATCGTAAATAGAATAATCCATGATAGTTTCGCCATTCGGGCCTAGTCCGTCCAATTGTTTCAAGCCACCATAACGGCTGCCCATGCCGGCTGCCAATAAGAATAAAGTTGGTTTCATATTTAGTTATTATTTAAAAAGGTTAGTATATCACAGTTGATAACGGCTGCAAATGTACAAAAATTTATGGCTGACAGAAGGGAGTTTTAGTTCATTCTTTACCACTATCCGTTCAAAAAGGTACATTTAGAACGGATAACCGATGGCAAAATGCAACGCCATGCTGTCCTTGAACTTGGGAATATTATAATACCCCGACTTCCCGGTATCATACGGATCATGCAGCCCGATACCCAAGTCCAGACGAAAAACAAGAAAGTCCAAATCGTAACGCAAGCCAAATCCCGTGCCCAAAGCAATCTGTTTCGGGAAATTCTTCAACGTAAATTCACCATTCGGGCGGTTTTCATCTTTACGCATCAGCCATACATTGCCGGCATCCAGAAACACCGCTCCATGCAAGTCGGCAATCATACGGAAGCGATACTCGATATTGGCTTCTATGCGAATATCACCCACGTGGTTGATATAGGTATATTTCCTATCCGTCTCGGGAGGATAGCCGCCCGGACCTATACTGCGTGCAGAAAAGGCGCGCACACTGTTGGCACCGCCGATATAGAACTGTTCCGTATAAGGTGCGGTCGTAGCGTTGCCATACGACCATATCACCCCTCCGGCAATACGCGAGGCTATCATCTGGTTCTTGTCTATCCGGTAATGGTACCTGAATTCCGAGTTCAGCTTCAAGAACTGTGCAAAAGGTACCCCGAAAAGCTTCTTTCCTTCCTCACTGAACGGCTTGCCGAAAATACGGTAGACGGCAGAAGTCAGGTTACCGGCCGACGCAACGGTGGTCTGCCACCAGATGGGGTTACGCTTGCCGCGCACGGAAGCGTTGTCATAAGTATAGGTGTACTCCATGGCAGGAATGAACTGGTCGCGCAAACTAACGTAGAGTGCCGGATTCTCGGCACGCAACGTATCGAAAGCGGCAGTAGGATTGCGCAGTACATTGAATGTCAACCGGAAAGGAGTTATACTGTGCCTGGAAGTCGATTTGGGCTGGAAGTCATAAGTGACATTACCGCCAAAAGCCAACAGCTTATAATACTTGGCACGGTTCATCTGGTCGGCATATAAACGGAAAGTCGTTGTAGCCGGGAAGTCATACTCACGGTCGCCCATCCTAGGAAACACCACGCGCGGAAAGATAAGCGAAGTGGAGATACCCAGTTCATAACTGTTCATCAAGGAAGAACTTGCCTTGCCCGTCTGCCATTCGTACGAACCGTTCAACTTCACATTCCAGCTTTCACCGCCACCGAAGACATTGTTCTTCGTCACCGTAAAAGCGGCACCCGGTCCCGTCTGGTTATTGCTCTTCATGGTGACATTAAAATCCAACTCCGCATCGTAGGGTTTATCGAGCGCGGCAATGACCCTCACATCCAATGTATCAGACACAAACGCCGTATCACGCGGTATATACTGCATCTCCGCATAACGGAAAATACCGACGCTTGCCAGACGCTCCTGAATACGGGTCTGACGGTACAAACTATACAAACTCTGCATAGAACGCTGGCGGGCAATACCTGCGCTGTCCTGTATCTGACGTTTCCGCCGATAACCTTGATAGTTCAACCAACGGTAAAGCATGTTGGGACGTACCGGAGGTTTGTTGTAGTAATGTATGGTCAAGCCTTTGTAATCCATGCTGTCATTGGGTTCCTGCCCCTGCTTTCCAAGAAGATAGACGGATTTACGCCCCACACGGAACTGCTTCTCGGCTACCTTTGGCATACCGGGAACGGGAATCAAGCGCATCTGGACATGCCCATTGGGAACCATCATGGTATCGGCCTGATAGGTTAGGTAGTCGGGACGGAAATAATAACAGCCCACATTACGCAGCAGGGTACTGATACGGGTACGCTCCCCATCCAAATCAGCCACATTGAATTGTTCTCCCGAACTGATAAGGGAACGTCGGCGTCCCAGCTCCATAATGCGAGTGGTACGCTCGCTGAAACCACGATAATATACCGTATCTATAAAGTAGGGGTTACGCATGTTCACCGTATATTGCAACTTTGCCTTCAGCGAGTCCTTCGGGTCGATAAATGTCTTGTAGCTGACGCTTCCGTTGAAATAGCCATAATCGCGCAGCAAGTTAACCGCCGCCTTCTGGCGTATATCGGGATTCACCGTAGACATAAGCACCGGAGTGGCGGCAAATTTATTGAATATCCACTTTCCGAATCCCTTCTCATACTTCTGGAAACCATTGTAAATCCACAGTCCGAAAGGAAAGGGATAGCGGATAGTAGAGCTTCCCAGCAACGAATTGTTCGGTGCCGTAGCAAGGGCGGCTTCCACCTCTTCCATAGCAATCTCACCAACAGACGTTTCACTGCGGTTCAATACAATCATCGGCTTTTGGCCGGTATAGAGTATCTCCCCCTCGGGCAAGTGCTTCGTGGTGGAGCAACCTGCCAGAAATATCAATCCTGCAATATATAATATCAGTCGTTTCATATCACATTCCTACTTTTTCATATCGCTATTTTCAGCCTCCGGTTTTATCTTTTTCTTCCTGAAGATGAAGAGTTCACTCAATCGGTCCATCTTCCGGCGCAGCACAAGGCCGACACCCGTTTCGGTTATCTCACCGTCGAGTATGCTTTCGTAGTTTTTATTATGGAATACACGGACATATCGAGTACCCGACGCATCAAGACGGTATTCCAGCGATATATTGTCAATGAATGATTCCGCATCGTTCGTGGCATTGGCCCCGGTGGACACTTTTCCACCGATGACTATCTGTACGCGGTCGTTGAAGAAACGCTGGGAATAACGAAAACTGAAGTCTTTCTGCGTGTCACCCGTTTCAGCAGAGGTACGGTCTTCCACACCTACACTGATATTGGCCCCTTTTATACCTCCCGCCAAGGAGTTTATCTGGCTCTGAAGCACTGAGTTCAAGGCGGCTCCCATTGACAAACCTCCTCCTTTGGCACCACTGTTCAGGTAAATACCCGTGGCAAGCATGGCAATGGCCTGCTTGCTACGCTCTTCTGCACCCATTGCATGCAGCTCATTCTCTACTGCGGCATCTTCGGGCGCCGAAATATCGAATATCAAATCGGGAGCGTCAAGCCTGTTCTTGATGGAAATGGAAACATCGAAGTTCACCATGCGCGAACCGTCCCCGTCACCGTCGGCCACAGAAGCACGCATACGTTCCGTAGCCTTTAGGCTTAGCGTAGGATTCATAATATTCCCTCGCCAATCCACATAACTGCCGGGATTGAACTGAAACTCCTTCAAGGGGATGATAGGCAGCGAATATTTCATGACGCCACCCGAAAGGGTATAGCGTCCGGTAAGGCTCATATCCCCTTGGGGAGTATACTGCATATTCAAATCACCGCCACCTTCCAGTTCGATGTATTTGCTGCGGTCGGGACTCAAGTCAGCACGAAGACGGACAGCATCGTCAATATGGACGGACATATACATTTCCAATCCTCCCAAAGACATGGCAGGAACCTCATCTGCTTTTACCGACGTCGTATCGGTGAACGAGGTAAAGGTAACCAGCCCACTGAGACGGTCTTCCACCGTTAAAGGGGAATCGGTCAACACGTAGGTTACGTTGGTATTGCCCAGCAAATTCATGTTTCCACGCATCGTGAGCCCGTCAAGCGGCCCCTTCACCGTGGCATGCAAGTCGACGAACACCTTTCCATACACCAGACTTTCGCGGGTACGCGGTGCATCCAGCAACGTATAGTTCTCTGCCAGCAGATTGAGGTTGGCAGTAGGACGCTCCATATTCCGGAAATCAACCTTACCGTCAATCGTAAACGGATTCTTGCTGGTGGTATAAATGGCAAACTTATCAAATATCAACTGATTGTCCTTTATCTGTACCGGACGGTTGTCGAACCAGTAACGTGCTCCCGCCTGGCGTGCATAGACAGACACACTGTCCAAAACAATATCACCATGCATTTGAGGCTTGTCCAGCGAACCATAAATATAAAGCCCTCCATCAATATCTCCGGTAAAGGCCACCGTTTGGTCAGGGATGAATGCATTGGCCATCTTCAATGGAAAATGCTCGAAACGGGTGGACACTTCCAGGGTATCCTTTCCGTTCTTCTGCGTCAAGATACCGTCGGCGGTCATCACTTCTTCATTATCATATGTAAAATAGGTATTCAGATAGTGCGTATTCTTGTCGCCCGGCAACCAGGTAGCCCCCAGGCCGATGTCTCCAACCGGTTGGCGTTCGTAGGTCAGTTTCTCTACATTGGCTTCGGCAGACACCTGCAGGGAAGTGGCAGTCTGTATATAATTTGCTTCGGCAGAGAACAATCCCGTAAGCCGGGGCATATAAGGAAGTACCTCCGTAAGTTCATCCAGGCGCAATCGGCTCAGTTCTACGTTTATATTCTGCAAGGAAAGGGTATCATTCTTGTCGGATTGCATACGGAAACACAGACCATCGTCGCTGTCCATATCAATATTGGCATAGACGCGCATATTCTTATGCAGATAAATCCAGTTACTATTGTCCGCAAAGTGGAATTTACGGAAAGCGATAATCGGCTCGGCAGGAATAAGGTTCAGCAGCACACCATTACCGCGACCGTGTCCTTCGGTCAACGGACGGGCATTAATACCGAATAGAACACCGGTCTGCCCTTTTCCATTCACATAATCCACAGTCAGTTCCGCATCTTCATTACGGACTTCACCCGTCAGTGTGCTACGGAACACAAACTGCGGGTTCTTGGGACCGTTTATGACACCACCTTGCAACTTCATGCGGGCAGTATCCTGCTTCACTGTAAAAAATATCGTATCGAGCTGCAAGGAGTCCATGCGCAATCCGTGAACAGCTGTACGTCCATTGATGCCGACTTGCGGAGTAAATCCGAAGCTCAGTTTGAAATCATTATAGGAAATACCCTTTGCAGCCAGGAAATAGCTGACGGGATTCTGGTTACCGGCTTCCAGATGCATGCCCGCTGAAGGAAGGACTTGGCGCAAAGCGGCATGGTCCAAACGCCGTTCATCAATCTGCTTTGTCAGGATAGAGACAAATTTATCCGACTGTTCCATCAACTTCTTCAACGTGCTGTGAGCGCGGAAACGCAGATTCAAGTCACCGGCATCAAGCCTCAACTTGAGAGAATCATGACGTGCCTCCGCTCCCATTGTAAAGGCAAACGGGTGTTGCAATGGTCGGGGCACCAAACCCAGCTTATGCAGATTCACCTCTTCCACATTTAAATCCAAAGCGCCATCCAGATAGTTGCGGTCAAGACGCATATCCGCATTTCCCTGCATCTTGAGAAGGACATTATCGCTGGCAAGACGGACGGTAGCAACGGATGACTTGAGTCCGGCATGCACATCTACACCGGAAATGTCCCAATGGCCATACTGTAGTTTTTCCAAGGAGGCATTCAAAGCGGCCACAGTTTTTCGTGATGCCACATCCACCCCTTGCCCCTTAGCGGACATCTTTGCCGTAAGAGTATAGATAGAGTCCTTGGGCAGGAAGTGATGCACCTGCAAGTTGTTGATGGCAAGGTCGGCATGGTAGGCTTCCGTAGCAAGATTATAGGCGGCGTCCAAATTCAAGGCGCCTTCCTTCTCCTTCAGTTTCAGGGCGGCAGTGCACTGCGCCCCCTCCATACCGAGACGTGCCGCAAGGTGCATACTGTCCGGCACAATGATGGAGCCATCGGGAGCAATGTCAGCTAGTCCGGTCAGGAAGTTCAAGTTCTGCGTATGCATTTCGAAGTCCATGCTTCCATTACGTTTCACACTGTCGGTCAAGCTCCAGAATTCTCCTCCCCCACTCAACGAAAAGGCTCCGGGCAGCTCAGCCGTAAAACGGGAAATCTGCATCTGCTTCAGGTTTCCTTCCGTACCGGCATGAATCACCAACGGACGGAACGGATAGGCTTCCTTGAAAGCTTCCGGCAAGCCACCGGCAAAAAGCAGTACATCCTGTTTGCCGATACGGGCATTGAAACGGGCTGTCAGACGGCCGGTGGTAGGTATATTTATCAGTTCCCAGTAAGTCTGTGCCGTAAGGTTCATCTCACTATGAGGTGTCAGCAACTTCAAAGAAGGGATACGGATAACGGTAGAATCGGCAAACAACCGCCCGGTCAGGGAAGTTACACTCAAACCGGAACGCTCATACATGGAAAATTCCCGGATAACGGCATTCATATCTCTGCCGTAGTACATCACAGAATCAATGCCCAGGCGAATGTCGCGAAGAGCAATGTGCGAGGGGTCGAAGCCTATCGCACTCCCCGGGCCACCGGTATCATAATTGACAGAAGTTCCAGTCAGCAGGAATTTTCTCCAGCCATAGAACTGGTGTTTCAGGTCGGCAGCAGCGTCCGCAATCTCAGCATCTCCTATATGGGCTTTCAGCCCCATGGAGTCCAATGGCATCTGTAAATCGACCGAGACGTTCTTCAACTTCAGAGTATGGAGTGTGACTTTCCAGTTTAACGCAGTGTCAGTAGTGTCTTTGGGAGTCTCAGTGGTATCTGCAAGCATCACCTGCACATGGGTATCGCTCAATTCTATATTATTGAGGATGGCATCTTCTTTTGTAAGGTCTATGCCATGGCTTTCGAAAAAGAAATGCCCCAGTACTCCTTTGATGCACATACCTTCCATTAAATTGGAGGAGTTGACAGCAACTTGTTTCAAGGTAATGTCATCCACCTCCACTTTCCCTTTGAGTAAAGGCCATGCCTGTACCCGTACGTTCAAACTTCCAAGATTCAGCAAGGTATCGGGATGCTGCACATCAACAGCACTGTCGGCAGGCTGTACCACCAATACACCGCGGACCAACAAATTCAAAGGAAAGCGAAGGTCAATCCGCTCCACGGATATGTCCATACCCGTAGCACCTGATGCAATTGCCGTAGCCTGCTTCCGTATCAAATTCTGTACGGGAGGCACATAAAGCAATATCATCAATATTATAAACAGTATAATAGGAGTAAGCAACACCCACAGTGCTGTTCTCAACCATTTTCTTCTCATCGGAACGTCAATCTTTCATCGTATTTAAAAGTCCTACAAAGTAAACAATTTCTTTCGACATTTGGTTCCCGACAGAGAAAAATCACGTATTCTTCTCTGTTCCCCCATTACGGAAAAGCTGTTGCCTGAGTAATGACATCCTCTATCAAAACGAGGGCGGCAAGGGCGTGTTCTTTCAACTCTCCGGTAAAAGGCACTCCATGAGAAGTTTCCAACAGTTTCAGCAATGCAACCAGTTCCGCTGCTCCAATTAAAGTAAAGAGGGGAATCATTTTGTGGGAGACAGCAGCCATCTCGTCCACATCCTCATTCTCCACAGCCTTCTGCAAACGCTCCGCATTGAGGCGGGTTTCAGCCACAAAACTTTCCAGAATGGACTTTGCCGCCTCGGGGTCATCGACCGAAAAAGCAGTGAGCGAAGAGAATTTATACCCCGGGCAAGCCGAAGTTTCCGAAACTTCCATAACCTCCATCCCTTTGTCCTCCATATTCAATTCATGTAGCAATTCACTGACGGTAAACGGCTTATGCAGGCATCCGGCAAATCCATGCACCGTAAATTCCTCACGCTGCATGTCACTGCGGGCAGTGACAGCAATCACCGGAACAGACTGTGCCTGCGGTATGTTCGAAGCACGAAGCAGTTTCAGTAAATCAAAACCATTAATAGCAGGCATCTGCACATCAGTAAGCAGAACATCAAAGGTTGCAGTGCGCAAGGCATCCAGCAGTTCATCCAGTTGTAAACAAGAGACAGAATTTATACCACTCTGCTGAAGCATGGCGGCAGTAAGGGTAAGCTGAATACGGTCATCATCGATAAGGAGGACATTCTTCAGTGAAGAATGAGGAACGGGGAATGAAGAATTGCCATTCGGCGTGGCAGCACATCCCGATTCTTCATCCTTCATTCTCCGTCCTTCACTCCTTACGGGATAGATAGGAATATATATGGTGAAAGTGCTTCCCTTGCCTGGCACACTGTCTACATCAATCGTGCCTTCAAGCAACTGTACCAGCATACGGACAATGGAAAGTCCAAGTCCAAACCCCTCTTTACCCTGAGCACCCGGTAAGCGGGTAAACTCCTGGAAGATACGTTCCCGGTCGGCAGGTTCCATACCTTTACCGGTATCAGCAATGGCAACTACCAGTCGACGGTCCTCGTAACGGGCAGTCATGGTAACACTGCCTTGGTCCGTAAACTTCACGGCATTGGACAGCAAATTGTTGATAATCTGGCGCAGACGCAAGGGGTCGCAAATATAGGTACCGCCCAGCTCCGGGGCAATGTCGCAATGAAGCGCCAGTCCTTTGGCAGCCGTAAGTGGTTCAAAACTGACGTGTATCTCTTCAAGCAGGCGGGAAGGATGAAAGGTGACCCGGTTGATTTCGGCCTTGTTCAAATCAAGACGATGGAAGTCGAGCAAATCAACGACCAGCTTCAGCAGATGTTCCGATGAGGTTTTCATATTGTCCAGATAGAACCGCTGACGCTCATCCACCGTCAGACGGGAAAGCAAGTCGGCATAGCCCATAATAGAACCGAGCGGGGCTTTGAAATCATGGGTAATGGCAAGCATCAGTTTTTCACGGACAGCGAGTAAATCCTCGGCACGACGACGGGCCTCTTCCAACTCACGACGGTAACGGTTGCTTCGGGTTATGTCGCGGCCGATGATAATAAGAAAAAAAGCGGAAAGCAACACCGCACCTACGGCAATGCCACTGATAATCTTGGCCGAACGGCGTCGGACCGCTTGTTGATACTCGGCTTCCGTCCGTGCACGCAGCAGAGTTTCCGTCTCGTAATCTTTCAGCAAGCTGTCAATACGAGCGGTCAGCATATGGTCCAAGCGTTGCAGATAGCGTTTACGTCGCTGTATAACAGTGTTTACAGCTTTTTTCTGCTGGGCCACGGCACGCAGTTTCTCATGCAAAGAATCGGCCGGATTATAGGGTTCAATCACCGTATCCGTTGCAAATTCAAGGGAGGTCTTTACCTGGATAGCCGTATCTTTCTTTGGGGGGACAAACACTTCACCCAAACGACGGAAAAACCCCTTCTTCCGAGGGCGTGTCACGACGGTATCCCGATGTGTAATGATACGGTGCTGCACACGCTGCTGGGTCACTACCGAGTCCTGCTGGGCAATTATCTGCTCAATGTCACTGGTGGATACCATGCTGTCATTCGCCTCACTCAGCGTGCGCAGCATTTTTATCGTATTGGTATCCTTCTCGCGTATCAAAGCAAGCACGCTGTCTGTCCATTGTACATCGCGGTCATCAGTAAGAATAAGGTTCTCCATTTCCCGGTGTACGAAAAACAAGGAAAAAAACAATACCGCCAGCAACAAAGTGTAGCCTACGGCAATCTTTACTTTGGAGACATTATTCATACTATCAAATCCTTTCCCTGGTCTGTTTACGGAACCTCAACCACAGCATCACTCCCGCACTGGTCAGTCCGAACGGGAAAGCCATCCAGACTCCCGTCAGCCCCCAACCGAAAACGAAACCGCAAAGGTACCCTACGGGCAAAGATATAATAAAATAGGATATAAATGCAATAATCATCATCGGTTTCACATCCGAGATGCCGCGCAGGGCATTGGCAAAGTTAATCTGCAACCCATCGCCGAACTGGTAAACCAAGAACGGGAAGAAGAGAGCGGCAACCATGCCGGACACTTCCGCATTGTCCGTAAACCATCCCCCTACCTGACCGCGAAGCGCAAAGACGATACCCAGCAACACCACCTCCATACACAGGATGATGTGAAGGCCGGCATACGCCGAGCGGCGCACATTCTGCCCGTCTCCCTGCCCCTTGAAGTTGCTGACACGCACGGCAACCGCAGCGCCCATGCCATAATACATCATGAAGGTGAACTGAGAGATAGTAAGCATTATCTGATGCGATGCTAGGGCAAGTGTCCCCAGCCAGCCCACCATGACGACGCTCAGACTGAAGGAAGCGGTCTCCATACCCATCTGCATACCCACGGGCCAGCCCAGTGCATTGAGCTTCCTGAACATCGGCATCGACCACCCCAGCCGCATGAAGCCGAGCCTGTAACGGATAAACCGGCGGCCGCGAAGCACAATCGCCGCAAAGACCACCACCATCACAATGCGGGAGAACAAGGTGCTGATACCCGCACCAAGCAGTCCCATCTCCGGAAAGCCCAGCTTTCCATTGATAAGTATATAGTTTCCTACGATGTTAAGCGCATTCCCTCCGAGCAGAATCCACATGGCCGTCTTGGTATCGGTGATGCCGTCCGTAAACTGTTTGAAACCGTTGAACAGCATGACAAAGACCAGTGAAGCAAGCAACACCAGATAGTAAGGCTTGATTAGAGGCAGCAATTCTCCGGGCTGTCCCAGCCGCTCCACATTGAAATAGAGAACAGCCATGACAAGAGTCAGCAACAAAGCCACCAGCACATTGGCAACCAGGCTACACCGCAACGCCTGCCCTGCCTCGGCAAAGC
>ENA-OPMN01000294-OPMN01000294.1-human-gut-metagenome-genome-assembly--contig:-NODE-294-length-21392-cov-2.739748_pt1 | contig 21392 bp, 16 predicted proteins | sample MGYA00241524_ERZ501745 | MGnify/ENA primary metagenome ERZ501745 (study PRJEB25962, sample SAMEA2042567) | human gut metagenome | biome: human gut; feature: human-associated habitat; material: faeces...
TTCATCATCATCTACAATAAGTATTCGCTGTTTAGATGCCATAATAATATCCCCCAATAATAATTATTTGAAATCAACAATAGTTACACCAGCATCACCCTCGCCGATTTCGCCGAGGCGGAAGCTCTTTATATATGGAACACCGCGAAGATAAGCGGTTACACCGTTTCTTAATGCGCCGGTTCCTTTACCGTGAACGATACGGACCTGTGGAATCCTGGCAATGTAAGCGTCATCAAGATATTTATCAAGGCGGGCAACAGCCTCGTCAACTGTACAGCCGAGAAGATTAATCTCAGTTGATATTCCTGCTGACTTGCTCATCTTAATCTTACCGGAACCGCCAGCAGCCTTAGATGGAGCTTCCTTTGGCTCTTTATAATCTGAAAGAATCTCAAGATTCTTGATATCAATCTTAGTGCTTAATGCACCTACTTGAACAGTAACCTGCTTCTTGGCTGGATGAATTGCAGAAACAGTACCGGAAACATTCATAGTAAGAACTTTTACATGCATGCCTGTCTTGAATTCAGATATATCATGTGCCTTGTGTGCTTTAACCTTGGCAGGCTCTACCTTTAACTTTGCCTGATTCTTATTCATCTTCTCACGGACAGCAGTACGGTGCTTTTCAAGCTCAGCAACTGTCATTCCGTGCTTGTTCATGGCTTTGATAGTTTCATCTGCGAAATCCTTGGCTTCTTTTAAGATGGCAGCAGCCTGTTCATTGGCCTTACGGATAATGTTGTCAGTTCTTTCATCAAGCCTTTCATTCTTAGCCTGAAGCTTTTCTTTAAGAGAGGCAATCTCAGCCTTATAGCTTTCAACCTCAGCCTGCTCCTTCTCAAGAGAAATTCTTGCATGCTCAAGGTCAGATACGATATCTTCAAAATGTACATCTTCCGCGTTAAGTCTTTCTGATGCGTCAGAGAGAATATAATCAGGAAGTCCGAGTTTCTTAGAGATTGCAAATGCGTTACTTTTTCCCGGAATGCCTATAAGCAGTCTGTAAGTAGGACGGAGCGATTCAACATCGAACTCACAGCTTGCATTTTCAACACCTTCAGTAGAAAGCGCATAAAGCTTGATTTCACTGTAGTGAGTTGTTGCCATGGTTGTAACACCGCGCATCTTAAGGTCATTAAGAATTGCGATAGCAAGGGCAGCACCTTCTGTAGGGTCAGTTCCAGCACCAATCTCATCAAAAAGTACAAGGCAGTTTTCATCAGCTTCTTTAAGAATCTTAACAGTGTTGGTCATGTGTGATGAAAATGTACTTAAATTCTGTTCAATACTCTGCTCATCACCGATATCAGCATATATATTCTTAAATACGGCAATGTCTGAATGGTCAAGAGCTGGGATGAATAAACCCGACTGTGCCATAAGTGTAAGAAGTCCTACAGTCTTTAAAGAAACAGTCTTACCACCTGTGTTAGGACCAGTGATGATTAGAAGCTTAAAATCTGTTCCAAGATAGATGTCAATAGGAACAACAGTATGTGGCTCGATAAGCGGGTGACGTCCTTTTTTGATATTGATAATTCCTGATGTATTCATGACCGGACGGCTTGCATGCATATGTCTGGCAAGCTGCGCCTTTGCAAATATACAGTCAAGTTCGACAAGTATTTCATAATTACACAGAAGCTCCTCAGTATGTTCACCGGCTTTCACACTTAAGTCAGCAAGAATAACTTCAATCTCTGCTGCTTCCTTAAGCTCTAACTCACGGATATCATTATTGAGCTTTACAACTGCTGCAGGCTCAATAAAGAGAGTAGAACCAGTAGATGACTGGTCATGTATCATACCAGGAAATGCTGACTTATATTCAGCTTTGACTGGCAGACAGTAACGTCCCTGTCTTGTGGTAATAACATAATCCTGAAGATAAGTCCTGTAAGTAGGAGAATTAAGCAATTTGTTAAGTTCAGAATGTATTCTGTCATTGGCTATTGATTTGCTTCTTCTGATACTTCTTAAGTTGGAACTTGCGTCATCACTTATCTCATCTTCAGAGATAATACATTTCTTAATCTGGGAATTGAGAGTATCAACAGTTGCAAGGTTTTCAAGCATCCCTGATATAGAATCCTCACGATGCTCATAGTAATCCTTAACATGCTTTGCACATGAAAGGATGGCACTTATATTAAGAAGTTCTGATATATTAAGGGAGCTTCCAACCTTAAGCCTCGCAACAGAAGCACGTATATCCTTAGTCTGGCTGAAATCAACAGTACCTTTCTGAAAAATTCTTGAAAGTGCATCATTAGTCTCATCGAGACGTAAGTTGATGTCTGTTATATCAGTCATAGGCTTTAAGTTACGAAGTATTTTCTTAGCTCCGTCACAGCAGGCATATGAAACAAGCTGGTCGGTAATTTTATAAAATTCCAAAGTGGATAAAGATTTCTTATTCACGAAAGACCTCCAAAAACTAAAAACAATCTTTTCATACTTTATAAGTTTACAGCATTTAAGGTAAAAAAACTATATTTTGCTTATAAATATTTACATGTAAGTCATAAATTGTTCATAATCGTAATATAAACTATGATATAATTGTATTCATAAGAGACGAAAATTACATAAGGAGTCCGAAATGGGAACTAATGAAGATGATAAGGAAAAGTATGACCTGTATACAGAACAGGTAGTTCTTCATCCGGCTAAGAAATACAAGTGGCTTATAAGAATAGGCAAGTTGCTGCTTTTTGCTGTTTCTGTCGTAATAGCGGCAACTTTGTTTATGGTATTTTTATATCCGGTATTACAGAAAAGGATTGAAGAAAAGAATAAGGACAAGAATGTCATATATATCCAGAAGGATAATTACATACTTGCAGAGAACCAGACGGCAGAATATTCAGATATATTGACAGAGAAGGACCTGAAAGATAATTATGAGGCTGCTATGGCAGCTCTTCGCGCAAAAGTTGAGGATGTTAATAAATGTGTGGTTTCTGTTGACATTGAACAGCCATTTTCTAATGTTCCGACAATTGAAAGCAGTCAGACAGAGGTGGCAGGACTTGTGGTTGCCAATGTTAATTCAACATATCTTGTGCTTACAAGTTCAAGCCTTTTAGAACCTGGAATGAATTATATAGTAAGGCTTTCTGATGAAGTCCAGACAGAAGCTGCATTTGTATGCAGAAATACAGCTTCAGGAATAGGAATTGTGAGTATTAATGCATCTAAGCTTACAGCTGAACAACGTAACAGTATCGCAGTTGCGCAGCTGGATAATTCTTATATGGTAAAGCAGGGAGATCTTGTGATTGCATCAGGAAAGCTTTATGAGACTTCGAAAGGCGTGTCATACGGAACAATTGCAGGTTCTAAGGTTGAGTATAGTAAAGACAGCGGTTATGAGGTTTTTGAGACAAGTGTAAGTATTACGGCGGGCGGTTTTGCCATATTGTTTAATTCTGAAGGAAATGTAGTTGGTGTATCTAAGGCTTCAACAGATACAAGTTCGAAATTCATTGGAATATCTGACCTTAAGGCACAGATTGAGACTATGATTAATGAGCATGGAATCATGTACTGTGGTATTACAGGACAGAATGTAACAGAGGAGCTTGCAGCCAAATACGGACTTCCGAGTGGTGTATACATATCTAATGTGGATATTGATTCACCGGCTTATTATGCAGGATTGCAGGCAGGAGATGTAATTAGTGCAATTAATGGACAAAGTGTTTTGACAATTCAGCAGTTTAGTGAGAAACTATATCAGTGCGCTGATGGAGAAGCTATGTATGTGACAGCTATGAGGCAGGGAAAAGATGGCTATTCAGATGTAGCATTTTCAGTAAGTGTACAGCTAAAACAACTTAATTAACGGAGGCAGAAGGATTTATGCGTTATATAGAGACTCTTAAAGATGGTGAGAGAATTTCAGATGTATATCTGTGCAAATCAAAATCAATAGCACTTACTAAGACAGGCAAGGAATATGCCAATGTAATGCTTGCTGATAAGACAGGACAGATTGACTCTAAGATATGGGACCTTAATTCAGGCGGAATTGCTGAATTTGATGTTAATGATTATGTTGCGGTAACAGGACAGGTAACAAGCTATAACGGAGCATTACAGTTTAAGATAGAGAGAGCAAGAATTGCATCAGAGAATGAATATGTTGCAGCAGATTATGTACCATCTTCAAGATATAATATTGATAATATGTTTGCAGAACTGATGAAGTATGTAGACAGTGTTAAGAGTACATATATGAAGCAACTGTTATATTCTTTCTTTAAAGATGAAACATTTGCAAAGAAGTTCAAATGTGTATCAGCAGCCAAGACAGTACATCACGGTTTCGCTGGCGGATTGTTAGAGCACAGCTTAAGTGTTACAAGATTATGTGACAAGATGAGCAGCAACTATGATTTTCTTAACAGGGATCTGCTTATAACATGTGCAATGCTGCATGATGTCGGAAAGGTTAAGGAATTATCTGAATTTCCTAAGAATGATTACACTGACGAGGGTAATTTCTTAGGACATATCGTTATCGGATATGAGATGGTTATGGAGAAGGTTAAGCAGATAGACGGATTTCCTGATATGCTTGCAATGCAGATTGGACACTGCATACTTTCACATCACGGAGAGCTTGAGTACGGCTCACCTAAGAAGCCATCAATAGCAGAGGCTGTCGCATTATCTATGGCTGATAATATGGATGCAAAGCTTGAGACATTAAGAGAAGCGCTTGAAGCCAAGGATACCAACGACTGGCTTGGTTATAACAGATGGCTTGATTCTAATATAAGAAGGACAACTAATGAGTTTTAAGAAAGATGATAAAGTAACATTTGTAATTGAAGATATAGGAACCGGAGGAGAGGGTATCGGCAAAGTTGACGGATATACCCTCTTTGTTAAGGATGCGATAATCGGCGACAAGATTGAGGCAAAGATTATTAAAGCCAAGAAGAATTACGGCTATGCAAGGCTTGAAAAGATTATTGAGGCTTCATCTGACAGAGTGACTCCTGCCTGTCCTGTCGCAAGACAGTGCGGTGGCTGTCAGATTCAGCAGATGAGCTATGAGGCACAGCTTAGATTCAAGGAAAAGCTGGTTGATGATAATCTCAAACGTATCGGCAAGATAGAAGGCTATGAGTTTTTCCCGGCTATCGGAATGGAAGAGCCTTTCAGATACAGAAATAAAGCACAGTATCCGGTTGGAACTGCCAAAGATGGAAGCATTGTGATGGGCTTCTATGCAGGAAGAACTCATTCTATTATCTCATGTACAGACTGCAAGATTGGTGCTGTCGAGAACCAGTATATTCTTGCTGTGATAAAGAGCTGGATGGAGCTCAACGGTGTTGCACCATATGATGAACAGACCGGAAGAGGGCTTGTGCGTCATGCCCTTATAAGAACAGGCTTCCACACAGACGAGATAATGGTCTGTCTTGTTATTAACGGCACTAAGATGTCTGATAAGTTAAAGGAATCGCTTGTAAAGCGTCTTACAGAAGTGTCGCTTGATTCAGATATAAGTACTGACAAATGCATCAAATCAATTATGCTTAATTTCAACACGGAGAACACTAATGTCATTCTTGGCAGACAGTGCGAAACTCTGTGGGGAAAAAGCTATATTGAGGATTATATCGGAGATATTAAGTATCAGATATCACCGCTTTCGTTCTTTCAGGTTAATCCAAGACAGACTGAGAAGTTGTACGGAAAAGCCCTTGAATACGCAGGACTTACAGGCAATGAGACTGTATGGGACTTGTATTGTGGAATAGGAACAATATCGTTATTCCTTGCCAAGAATGCAAGAAAGGTATATGGCGTTGAGATTGTTCCGCAAGCCATAGAAGATGCTAAGAACAATGCGGCAATTAACGGCATTGATAATGCTGAATTCTTTGTCGGAAAGGCTGAGGAGGTTGTACCGCATTTTTATGAAGAAATGGCGCGGCTGGCAGCAGACACATCTGCAACCGAAGCTCAGCGTGAGGAAGCAAGAAAGAGCATTACTCCTGATGTCGTAGTCGTTGACCCGCCAAGAAAGGGCTGCGATGAGTCGCTTCTTGACACTATTGTCAGGATGTCGCCTGAGCGTATCGTGTATGTAAGCTGCGACTCGGCTACACTTGCCCGCGACTTAGGACTCCTTGCGGCTAAGGGCTACAGAACTGTTAAGGTGCAGCCTGTGGACCAGTTCTCGCATACGGTGCATGTGGAGACGGTTGTTCTTTTGTCCCAACTGAAACAAAAGCCGGATGATTATATTAATGTCACGATTGAACTTGATGATATGGATATAACATCTGCAGAGACTAAGGCAACATATGATGAGATAAAGAAGTATGTGGCTGAACATAATGCCGGCATGAAGGTTTCCAATCTGTATATTTCACAGGTAAAGAGAAAATGTGGAATTGAGGTTGGGAAGAATTATAATTTACCTAAAAATGAAGATAGTAGGCAACCACAGTGCCCGGAGGATAAAGAGAGAGCAATTGTGGAGGCATTGAAGCATTTTAAGATGATTCAGCAGAAATAAAATGAGTTTGTTCAATCGGAATTTGTAGAATTAGTAAATCTCGATTTTGGGAAATACAAGAATGTGTCTCATTATGGTTTTAATGCGGTTTGTAAGGAGAAACAATATGATAGGGTTTGTTATATGGTCACTTTTTGGAGTGTTTATAATTGGATTAGGAATAAAAGATATGTTTTCTAAGAATCCCGTTGGATTCTGGGCTAATACCGAAACAATAAAAGTAAAAGATGTGAAAGGTTACAATCGTGCGAGCGGACTATTGTTTATAATCTATGGAATCATTTTTGTTATATTAGGAATTCCGCTGTTAGAAGGTCAAAATACACCATACGTTCTGTTGTCGGTTATTGGTGTGATGGTGGAAACAATTGTAATTATGGCTGCTTATAGTTTAGTTATCGTTAAAAAGTATGAAGAGAAGTAAATAACTTATAATTTGTATGTATGGTAAATCTAAACTTCACCGGAATTCAAAAATGGCTCCATTTTGCGCCCCCGTTTTTGAAATCTGGAATCTAAACAAGATTACAATAAAATCAGAACATAAAAAGTGGTGGCAAAAAGCGCCGTCAAAATCGTAAAGTGGGGGCGGAAAGCGCCACCAAAATGATAAAATGGTGGCAAAAAGCGCCACTACATATAATAAACAAAGGGTTCAAGGGAAAAATCCCTTGCTAGAACAGCATTTGGATGGAGACATCTCTAATGCGTATCTAGCCGTCAACCTAAGAAGTATCAAGGCAGCCAAAACAGCAGATTAATCATGCAACATTTCCTACTGGTTAATTAAATTGAATAAAAATTAAACACTGTTCAATTGTGCAATCTATATGAATCTGATATGCTGAGTATACAAAAGCTTTTGAATTTTTTTAGGAGATGAAGCAAATGGATATAGGCGTTGTTATAAAAAAATATAGAAAAGAAGCTGGTATGACGCAGGAGGAGATGGCAAACAGATTAGGCGTGACGACACCGGCTGTAAACAAATGGGAGAATAGTAATTCCAAGCCGGATATTGAACTGCTGGCACCAATTGCGAGATTGTTTGATATTTCGCTTGATACATTACTTTCTTTTCATGAATATCTTTCAGATACTGAAATCGAAGAAATTATCAGGAAGATGGACAGGATGTTTTCAGAAGAAGGCTATGAAAAGACTTATGAATGGGCATTGAGACTTATAAAGGAATATCCGAATTGTAACATGCTTATCTGGCAGGCTGCGGTAATGCTTGATGCAAGAAGAATAACGGATAAATGCACGAATCCGGAAAAATATGATAAGCAGATTAACGCATGGTATGAGCTGGCACTACATGATGAGAATGAAGAGATACAGCATCATGCAGCAGATTCCTTATTTGGATTTTATTTACGTAAGAAGAATTACGCCAAGGCAGAAAAATATCTGGACTATTTTTCAGAACACGATCCTATGAAAAGTTATTATCAGGGAAGATTACTCCAGAAGCAGGGAAAAATCAAAGAAGCATATGAGAAATATGAAAATGTTATTTTTTCCGGCTTTAGTACACTTAATTTTGTGCTTTCCACAATGGCTGGACTGGCATTGCGGGAAAATGATATCGGTTATGCGAGATTTCTGTCAGGGAAAGTACAGGCAGTTGCTCATACATTGGAAATGGGAAAATATAATGAGTATTCGCCAATGCTTGATATTGTATGTGCAGGGAAAGATGTAGAGGGAACATATAAGGTGGTAAAACATCTTCTTGATAACGTGGGTACTATGTATGATTTTAGAAAGTCCGATTTATATAAGCATATGAAATTCAGGGATATTGATGAAGCTATATTAGATAGTGTAAAAGAAAAACTTCTTGAAGGATTCAGGAATGAGGAAGAATTCGGCTACATGACAGGATATGAACCGTGGGAAAAATTAATCTTTGACAGATAAGTTTTTTTGAAAACTGCCGTTTGGTAAAATCTATTCCATTTTTAAAAGTCTTGCGATAAAATATGTTCTGTGAATCATTCACAGGATTATATTTTGAGGAGGCTTGGCAATGAACAAGGATTTTGAACGCTGCTGCAGCTTTCTTGCAGACATGATTATTAAATACGCACCACAGATAAGAGATGAAGTAGAGATGTGCATGATGATCAAGGATTCAATTGATGACGAGAAAGTAAGCAGGCAGAAACAATTTGACAGATTCTGTTATTACTTAGGTGGAGTAAAACAGCTTCTGGACAAAAAGGCTGCGTAGGCAGCCGGCATCCTGCAGATAATATGCTGTAGGATGCATACATATATCAGGAGGCTTCATTCATGGCGAGTGGAGTCTCTTTTATTTTGCATTGTATAATGGAAAAAGTTATGGTTGAACAGAGGTTGGAATGATGATAAAATTTTGTTGGGACAATAGTGAACACATGTGTTCACATTTCATAACTAAGAAGTAATGGATTAGAGAGGTGCTTATGGCAGATAAAATTGGAACCGATGAATATGGGGAAATACTTATATATCAGACTGATGATGGGCAGACAAATATAGAAGTTAAAATAGAAGATGATACAGTGTGGCTGACACAACAGCAGCTTACTGAATTATATCAATGCAGTAAATCAAATATAAGTGAACATATAAAGCATATATTCGAAGAAGGGGAATTGGATAAGGATTCAGTTGTTCGGAAATTCCGAACAACTGCAGATGATGGAAAAATATATAATGTTGCTTATTACAATTTAGATATGATTATTTCTCTTGGATACCGAATTAAATCAGTGATTGCAACAAGATTCAGGCAGTGGGCGACACAGAGATTAAAAGAATACATGATTAAGGGATTTACGATAGATGATGAGCGACTGAAAGGTAATGGTGGAGGAAATTACTGGAAAGAGTTACTGGATAGAATCAGGGATATCAGATCTTCAGAAAAGGTCTTGTATCGTCAGGTTCTTGATTTATATGCTACGAGTGTAGATTACAATCCTCATAGCGAAGAGTCTGTTAGATTCTTTAAAATTGTTCAGAATAAACTTCACTATGCAGCACATGGTCATACTGCGGCAGAGGTTATATATCAGCGGGCAGATGCAGAAAAGCCATTTATGGGACTTACTTCATTTGCCGGAGAATTACCAGCATTAAAGGATATAGGAATTGCAAAAAATTATCTGGAAGAGAGTGAACTCAAGGTATTAAATAATCTTGTATCCGGTTATTTTGATATGGCTGAAATTAATGCAATTGAGCATAAGCCAATGTATATGGATGATTATGTAAAGCAGCTGGATAGTGTGTTGTCATCAGGAAATAGAAAACTTTTAACCGGAGCTGGTTCTGTAAGTCATAAACAGGCATTGGAGAAAGCGAAAACGGAATATAGAAAATATCAGGAGATTACTTTGACGCCAGTCGAAAAAGCATATCTTGAAAGCATTAAAGTGGTTTTCAAGGAAGTAAAAAGAAAATAGCTTATATAATGAATTGGAGGGCATGTATGAATAAAAAAAATGATATATTAGAGTCTTGGATAATGGTAGAACATTTATCAGAAGGTGACATTAATTTAAAGGACAAAAATATTTTGACATTTAGAAGTTTGCAGAATAGTGATTACTATTCTATGCTGGTAAATGAAATGCATAAGAGAGAGTTTGGAAAATATAAGCATAGTGGGGTTGTTCTTTACTTTGATATTTTTCCATTTCAGGAAGTAGTAGATTTTTTGAGAGAACAATATAAATTAAAACCAACAGAACAAGAAATTACATTAGGAAAGAAATTTTCTTTTGCATTATATTTTGATAAAAAACTTAATTTTATTAATGAAATGACATTTTTGACAGAAAGCTACTATATAAGAAATAAAAGACGAATACCAAAACAACAAGATTTTAATGCATTTGAGGTAGAAAAAGTTAAGAAATTTGGAGAAATGTTTGTATGTTCGAATGATATGAATTATAGAATACATTTTAATAATGCTATATCATCAATTTTAAAAGAAAATAATATTTTAATTGATAATTGTCGAATGCAACTTTTAACAAATATTGATTCAGAATCTACGAATTTACATTCTTTTTTTATAACGGATTTGGAAAAAGCAAAAAAGATACAATCGCATAATCTAGATAAATATATTACCGGAGTTATAACAGAACGTAATAATTTAAATTGCCGTAAAGAGAGTGAAATGTATAATCCTGAAATATTTTGTAGAATTTTAAAACCCAAAAATTATCCTATTGCAAGGTTTCCTGATAATCCTGAATTTTCATTAGCTTTGATGCAGCAGGTGGCAGTCAATTTATCAATAGGATATGATAATGAGCAGATTAGAAGTGTAAATGGACCGCCAGGTACGGGAAAAACAACTTTACTAAAAGATATATTTGCTGAACTTATTGTAGAACAAGCATATGAAATGGCATCTATGTCTTCAAAATATATAAGAGGAACTGATTTGACAAAATATTGGGATAATGCATCTATTGGTAGTGTTCCGAAAACAATAGCTGAGAAAGGTATAGTAGTTGCTAGTTCGAATCATGGTGCGGTTCAAAATATTGTTGATGAGTTGCCTTTGTCGAAAAAAATAGACAAGGAGTTTATAGATGCTATTGTTAGTGTAGATTATTTTAAAGAAATAGCAAATTCATATGTAGAAACAGAATGGATTACAGATGAAAAAGGAACATATGAAAGATTAAAAATAACCAAGAAAGAAGATATGGATAAATTTTGGGGTGTTTTTTCAATTGAGGGTGGAAAAAAAGACAATATGGAATATATAGTTACTGTGTTGAAGCATATTGTTTACCACCTTGAACAAGAATATACACCGAATAATGATATATATTTGGGCTTTATTACACTATATGACAAAGTAAATAATTATCGAAATAAGATTCAAAATGTCGCAGAAAAAATAATTAGTATTAGAAAAATACAATTAGAAATCAAAGAAAAACTTCAAAAATTTGAAAGTAATCTAATTAGAAAAAAGAATGATTTAGAACAACTTGTGTCAGAAAATAAAAAAAAGATAGAAGATATAAAAGAAAAAATAAAAGATTTAGAAAACGATAGAATTAATTTGGGTATGCAGTTACAGGTTGCTAAAATTGAAAATAATAGGATTTTACAGTGCATTGAGGCATTAAAAATTCAGAAACCGGGATTTTTTTCACTACGAAAAAGTAAGAAAGAGTATAGAGAAAAGAATAAGATGTATTCTGAACAATTACAAAGTAGTATTACCAACGAAAGTTTGATTAATGGTAAGCTGATTGAAGTAGAAAGACAAATACAATGTTTTCAAGTAGAAATTGAGAAGATTATTAGTAAGTCAAAAGATGAACAGGTCGCGTTTACAAAATGGAAGCAAAATGAAAGTCTTGAAATTGAGTGTTTGGAAACTAAAGTAGAAAAGATACAAGAAAAACTTAGTGGTATTGAAATAAATAACCTTCAACTAGAATCGGATTATGAAACATTACAATTGAGCAATCCATGGTTTGATATAGAATACAGAAGGTTACAATCACAACTATTTGTTAAAGCAATGGAAGTTAGGAAACAATTTTTGTATGAAAATGTGAAAAATATAAAAGCCGCTTATATTATATGGAGTAAACAAAAAGATTATATAGAACGCAAAAATATAATAGCCGAAGCGTGGAATTGGATAAATCTTACTATACCGGTTATAGGCTCTACTTTTGCAAGTTTCTCAAGAATGTGTGCAAATATGGGGAAAGAAACAATAGGTCATTTATTTATTGATGAAGCAGGGCAGGCACTTCCACAGGCGAGTGTAGGTGCTATTTTTAGAAGTAAATATGTTATGGCAGTAGGAGATCCATCACAGATAAAGCCTGTTCTTACATTAGATGCTAACATTCTTAATATGCTTGGAAAATATTATGGAGTGTCACAGAAATATTTGTCCGAATCAGCATCTACGCAAACATTGATAGATGAAATAAGTCAATATGGATTTTATAAAGATAATAGCAAAGAAAAATGGATAGGAATACCATTATGGGTGCATAGAAGATGTAAAAATCCTATGTTTGATATAGCAAATAAAATTTCATATGGTGGTAATATGGTACAGGGAGAAAAAAAAGATGGGGTTTGTGAGTGGTATGATATTGAGGGATATGCATTAGATAAATATGTTGCAGAACAAGGAGAGTTTTTAACAAATAAAATTAAAAATATGATAGTTGAAAATCCGGATATTATTAATAAACAAAAGAAAGATATCATCTATGTGATTAGCCCGTTTAAGAATGTTGCATATCAATTATCGAAAGAATTAAATAAAATAGAATTTACAAGATATGATAAAAAAGGAAAGCCTACTAATATAGGAACTGTACATACTTTTCAAGGAAAAGAAGCACCTATTGTATTTTTTGTGTTGGGTGCAGATAAAAAATGTATAGGAGCAGCAAATTGGGCAGTTGGAACAGATAATCCTAATATTATGAATGTTGCAGTAACACGAGCAAAAGAAGAGTTTTATATAATTGGTGATAAAGAAATGTACCTATCACTCAATAGTGACGTAATAAATGATACATGTAAAATAATTGAAAAACATAATATGAACACTTCACTTTAATGATGTATTAGAATTGTTTTGATATACAGAAAGGTTGTGATTTGTATGAAAAAACAGCAGAAATGCTATATATACACAAGAGTATCAACTTCCATGCAGGTAGAAGGTTACAGCCTTGATGCACAGAAGGACAAGCTTAGAAAATACGCAGATTATCAGGAAATGTTTATCGTCGGTGAATATTCTGATGAGGGTAAATCTGGCAAAAGCGTGGAAGGCAGACCACAGTTTAAGCAGATGCTTGCGGATATAGAAAGTAGCAAAGACAATGTTGATTATGTGTTGGTATTTAAGCTGTCACGATTTGGAAGAAATGCTGCAGATGTTTTATCGTCATTGCAGAAAATGCAGGATTATGGGGTTAATCTTATCTGTGTAGAGGATGGGATTGACAGTTCCAAGGATGCTGGAAAGCTTATGATATCTGTGTTATCTGCGGTAGCAGAGATAGAGCGTGAGAATATTCTTGTCCAGACAATGGAAGGCCGCAGGCAGAAAGCGAGAGAAGGCAGATGGAATGGAGGTTTTGCTCCATATGGTTATCAACTGGTAAATGGTGAACTTATCATTGCAGAAGATGAAGCAGAGATTATTCGCATAATATATGACAAATTTGTCAATACAACGATGGGAATGGCTGCGATAGCCGTATTTTTAAATAACAGTGGTTATAAGAAAAAGCTTCGCCAGAATAACACAATTGAAGGTTTTTCTACATCATTCGTCAAGGGTGTGCTGGACAATCCGATATATTGCGGTAAGCTTGCATTTGGAAGAAGAAAAAATGAGAAGATTCCGGGAACAAGGAATGAATATCATATCGTAAAACAAAAGGAATATATGTTAAATGATGGAATTCATGAGGCAATCATATCAGAAGAAATGTGGAATCAGGCACACAGAAAGCGTCAGGAGACAGGCGTTTTACAGGTAAAAACACATAGTCTTGAGCATGAACATATTTTATCAGGGATTGTTAAGTGCCCTGTCTGTGGAAGCGGTATGTATGGCAATGTAAATCGCAAGAAGCATCCGGATGGAGGCTATTATAAGGATTATTTCTATTATGCCTGCAAACACAGGAAGCTTATGGACGGACACCGCTGTACTTATAAAAGACAGTGGAATGAGGACAGGATTAATGCGGCAGTTGAGGAAATTATCCGCAAATTTGTGAAGAATCCAAAGTTTGAGCAGGAAATCCGTAAGCAGATAGGAAGCAGCATTGATACTTCGGAGCTTGATCGGGAATATGATGGATTAAAAGACAGACTGAACCAGACAACCGGGGCAAAAAACAGGCTTGCTGACCAGATGGATCATTTATCTGTATCCGATAAGAATTATGACAAAAAATATAATGACATGCAGGAACGTTTGGACAAGCTATATGATGAAATCACTGATATTGAGAATGCCATGGAAGAAGTCGAAACAAGACTATATAATATCAGGCAGGACAAAATTTCAGAAGATAATGTTTACCAGTTCCTTTTATTCTTTGATAAGCTGTATGATAAATTTACAGATCTGGAAAAGAAGACATTTTTGAGGAGCTTCCTGTCGGATGTGTTTATCTATGAGGAAGAGCAAAAGGATGGCAGAATATTAAAAGGTCTCCGGTTTAAATTTCCGATATATATGAATGGCAGAAATGTATTGGGTGTGGATTGGGACAACGAGAGTACAGATGAGAGTGTGGCACTGATTTTGAAAGAACAGCCGGCAATTGATTAATGTTGTAGCATGAAGGTATCATTGCACAGAATAGATGCTCAAAATTAAAAGAGAAGTATGTGATTGAAATAAAGCATACGACAAAACAACGCATTGCGTAACATACAAGACTATGTTACAATAATAAAAATGCATTAAGAGGGGATATATTATGACTATAGCAGAGACAATAAAGCAGCTCAGAGAAAGCGTTGGAATGACTAGAAAAGAATTTTCACAGCACACAGGTATTCCTGTGCGTACATTAGAGGACTGGGAGGCATCAAGAAGAACTCCACCAGAATACATTCCACGGCTGATTGCATACCAGTTAAAGTATGAGGAACTGCTCAGAGAGAAAGAAAATGACAATTTATAATTGAGTTTTAATTTATAAAAAGTGTTCTGATCCGGGCACTTTTTATAAAATTTTAAGTAGCCAGTACAATTATTAGATGTTAATATATTACTATGTAACCCGAAACTGATATTTAAGAGCGAAGGGAGATTTTATTGAAGGCTGGATTATTAAGGACACAATTTAGTTACCAGAATACAGTGGTAAGAGAGAAGATGAAGGAAAAGACAAAGGAGTCTGTTAGTGCGGTAGTACCGATAATGCTTATAGTGTTGCTTCTTGGCTTCACAATAGCACCTCTTTCACCTAGTATACTGGTTGAATTCATTGTTGGAGCCGTGCTGGTTATTATTGGCATGGTGTTTTTTTCTTTAGGGGCAGAATTGTCCATGACGCCAATGGGTGAAAGAGTTGGCGGAAGTATGTTAAGGACTAAGAAATTATGGATGATTGTAGCAATTGGATTTATTCTTGGAGTTATAATTACGATTTCTGAGCCGGATTTGCAGGTGCTTGCAGGACAGGTGGCAGCAGTTCCTAATATGGTGCTTATATTATCTGTAGCAGTTGGAGTGGGTGTATTTCTTGTTGCTGCACTTTTAAGAATACTTTTTGGAATACCGTTAGCGCCGCTTCTGCTAGTGTTTTATGCAATTGTTTTTGCACTTGCGATGTTTGTTCCTAAGGATTTTCTTGCAGTTGCATTTGACTCAGGCGGAGTAACGACAGGACCGATGACTGTACCATTTATAATGGCTCTTGGTGTGGGTATTTCTTCTATCCGAAACGATAAACATGCCGGCAATGATAGTTTTGGCCTTGTATCATTATGTTCAATCGGTCCAATACTTGCAGTTCTTATTCTTGGAATGGTTTATAGTACAGAGGGTAATTTTACAACAACAGCAATTTCTGAAGTAAGCGATTCTGTTGAACTTGGTAAGCTGTTCCTGTATGAGATACCGAAATATCTGAAAGAAATAGCACTGTCACTTCTTCCGATAGTTGTATTTTTCGGAGTGTTTCAGATATTTGCTCCAAAGATGAATAAGAAGTCGCTTATTAAGATATGCGTTGGACTTGTGTATACATATATTGGACTTGTACTTTTTCTTACAGGTGCTAATGTTGGATTTATTCCAGCAGGTAATTATCTTGGTTCAGTGCTTGCTTCATTATCATTTAGATGGATTATCGTACCTACTGGCATGATAATAGGATATTTCATTGTTAAGGCAGAGCCTGCTGTATATGTGCTTATGCATCAGGTAGAAGAACTGACATCAGGAAGCATATCAGGCAAATCAATGCAGATAAGTCTTTCTGTAGGTGTTGCAGTATCTGTTGGTCTTTCAATGATAAGAGTGCTGACAGGCATCTCAATATTATATTTTCTTATTCCGGGTTATGGAATAGCACTGATACTTACGCTTTTTGTTCCTAAGATATTCACTGCCATAGCATTTGACTCCGGAGGAGTTGCGTCAGGTCCGATGACAGCTACATTTTTACTGCCACTGGCACAGGGAGCATGTCTCGCAGTAGGCGGTAATATTGTAACTGACGCATTCGGTGTTGTTGCCATGGTTGCCATGACACCTCTTATAACTTTGCAGATACTTGGTGTTATATACAGAATCAAGGACAGCAGGAGAGCAAATGTGCCACAGACTGTTACACCTGTTGTGGATATGTTTGCAGAGCTTTCAGATGATGCGATTATTGAATTGTAGAGGTGACGGATATGAGTGAAGTATATGTAATGGTAACAATATGCAGCAGGAAGAATATGCCGCGTTTTGTTGATTGTTATAAGGATTATAATGTTGAAGCAGCTAATATATCGTTAGGCAGGGGAACAGCATCAAGTGATGTACTTGATTTACTGGGACTTGAGGATGACGAGAAGGGTATCCATATGTCACTTGTTACAGAGAATACATGGAAGAATGTTAAGAAGGGGCTTCAGAGTAAGTTAAGAATAGATGTGCCAGGAACCGGAATCGCATTTATAGTGTCGCTAAGCAGTATTGGTGGCAAGAGAGAACTGGGATTCTTAATTGACGGGCAGGAATATAAGAAAGGAGATGAGAGCACATTGAAGGATACGAAACATGAACTTATTGTCGCAATAGCTAATTATGGATATAATACACAGGTGATGAGAGCTGCGGAAGAAGGCGGCGCAACAGGTGGAACTGTGCTTCATGGAAAGGGCGTTGGAATGAAGCGTGCAGAGCAGTTCCTTGGAGTTTCGCTGGTTTCTGAGAAGGAAGTAATTCTTATTGTTGCAAAGTCATCACAGAAAAATGCTATTATGCGTGCTATAATGGACAAAGCCGGCGTAGACAGCAAGGCAGGAACTATTGTGTTCTCACTTCCTGTTACAAGTACGGCAGGACTGCGTATTCTTGAGGATTCGCAGGATGAAGAGGTTAATGATGAAAACAATAATTGACTACCAGAATGATGAAAGAGAAAAGGTTCTGCTTGATGTAAGAGACAAGCAGGAATTCGAGAAGGAAACATATCCCGGAGCAAGAAATTGGTACTGGGAAGAACTGATTAAGGTGCTTGAAGAAACACCTGATGAATTCACACAGCAGTTTGATAAGAGTGTTCCTATATATCTTCTGTGTTATACAGGCTTGCACAGTGATGATCTGGCAGATATTCTCGAAGATATGGGTTATGAGGTCTACAGTCTGTATGGCGGCTGGGGCGCTTATATGAAGTGGAAGTTCGAGAATTATGTCAAGGAAGCACAGGCAGAGAATGAGCTTTCGGGTGAAGAAAGAGTTAAGGAAATAGAGCGGAGCATAGTCAAGAAGTTCAGAAAGCCTATATGGAGAAAGTTCACACAGGCACTTAATGAATACGACCTTATACAGGATGGAGATAAGATTGCAGTCTGTATATCAGGTGGTAAGGATTCTATGCTTATGGCGAAGCTTTTTCAGGAGCTCAAGAGGCATGGAAAGAATAATTTTGAACTAGTATTCTTAGTTATGAATCCGGGATACAATGATATTAATTATCAGGTTATTCTTAATAATGCAAAGATTCTTGATATTCCTATAACCGTGTTCAAATCAGAGATATTCGATACGGTTGCAGATATAGAGGAGTCTCCATGTTATCTGTGTGCCCGAATGAGAAGAGGATATCTGTATAGTAAGGCTAAAGAACTGGGCTGCAATAAGATTGCGTTAGGTCATCATTATGATGATGTTATTGAAACAATTCTTATGGGAATGTTATACGGTGCGCAGATTCAGACTATGATGCCAAAGCTTCACAGCACTAATTTTGAGGGCATGGAACTTATAAGACCACTTTACCTTATAAGAGAAGCTGATATAATACATTGGAGAGATTATAATAATCTTGCATTTATACAGTGTGCATGCAGGCTTACAGAGAGCTGTGCTTCATGTGGTGGCACAGAAAAGGGTTCTAAGAGAGGCGAGATCAAGCAGCTTATCAAAGACCTGACTAAGGTAAGCCCTTACATTGAGAAGAACATATTCAGAAGTGTTGAAAATGTTAATCTTGATACAGTTATTGCGTATAAGCAGTACGGTGTTAAGCATAATTTCCTTGAAAGATATGATGAAATGGGAAGACTCAATGGCGCATCAGGCAGCCAGACAGCAGATAATAAGGAGATGGAATAAATATGTCATCACAATATAATTGCGATTACTGCAATAACCTTGTATATGACGAGGAGATTGAAGGATATGTATGTGATGTTGATATGGACGAGGACGATTACGCAAGACTTTTAAGTTCTTCATATAAGCAGTGTCCATATTATCAGAGCAATGACGAATATAAGATAGTACGTCATCAGATGTAATGTTTATATTAAGGGGGAATCTATGGACGATAAGAGGTATGCGGTTCTTATTGATTCGGACAATATTTCATCAAAATATATTTCTAATATATTAGATGAAATGACTAAGTATGGAGTTATAACGTACAAGCGAATATATGGGGACTGGACAAGTCCGCAGGCGGGCAAATGGAAGAAAGAATTGATGGAGAATTCAATTACACCAATACAGCAGTTTCGCAACACAGTAGGCAAGAATGCTACTGATTCAACACTTATAATTGACGCTATGGATATTCTGTATACGAAAAATGTGGATGGATTCTGTATTGTATCAAGTGATGGAGATTTTACAAGACTGGCAAGCAGGCTGCGTGAATCTGGCATGGAAGTTATTGGAATGGGTGAGAACAAAACACCAAGGTCATTCAGGGCAGCATGTTCAGTATTTACTGATCTGGAACTTTTACAGGATCAGGAGGATGAAGAAATTACAGCTGTTAATAATAAGCAGAGGCCTAACAGATCACACAATATTATACGAATTTCCAAAATCGAAAATGCTATTATTGAGATTATCCAGGAAAATGATAATAAGGGAAAGCAGACGGATTTAGGAGAGATAGGAAGCCGTTTGCAGAAAAAATATTCTGACTTTGATGTCCGTAATTATGGGTATAGCTCATTATCCACATTTATCAATGAGATGGATGGGTTCAAGACATATAAGGTTAATAATGCAGTACTGGTAAAGCTCAAAGAAGATGACAATATTAAAGAACAGGTTGTTAAATACGCAATAGATAATGTCAGAGCAAGCAAGGCAACAGGAGTTGAGCTTGCAATACTTGGACAGAGAATACATAGTCAGTATCCGAAATTCAAGGCAAAGGAATATGGTTATTCAACTCTGACAAAATTTGTATCAAGCATAAAAGAACTGCTAATAGAAACAACAGATAACAAAAGAATAGTATTTATAAGAAAGAAGGTGTCATAATGAACAAGATAGCAAGTTTTACGGTGAATCATCTTGATTTACTGACAGGTGTATATGTATCAAGAAAGGATTATATCGGAGATGTATGTCTTACAACATTTGATTTAAGATTTACAAGACCTAATGAAGAGCCACCTATGGATACTCCGGGGATTCATTCAATTGAACATCTTGTTGCTACATTTTTAAGGAATCATGCAGAATGGGCTGAGAAAACTATATATTTTGGACCTATGGGCTGCAGAACAGGTTTTTATGTTATATTTGCAGGAGATTTAAAGTCAGAGGATATTATCGGGGTATTAAGAGAAGCTGCTGACTATGTTCTTAATTATGACGATAATACACCAATTCCTGGATATTCACCAAGAGACTGTGGTAATTATCTGGATATGAACCTTGGTATGGCAAATTATCTTGCCAACCGCTATCTTGAAAACACGCTCTACCATATTGATGAAAAACATCTGGTGTATCCGGAATAGAGTTTTCAAAACAGATATTGTATTTTCTATTGTCATAATAATAAACCCGGTGTAATCTCTCAGCAAAGATCTTACACCGGGTTTCTATTATCTATTCATTTTACTAAAAGGATCCATTTAATCTTTAGAATCTGTTTTAGATATCATCAAAGGATTCTTTTAATTTATCCATGAATCCCTTTTTCTTCTTACCCTTTTCCTGGGTGCCGTTACCACCGGCGTTGCTTCGGTTTAAGGACGCACCTGTCAGTTCATCAAAATGACGTAACGCCTCTTTCGCCTCATTATTAAGACCTGTCGGTGTCTGGACAACCAGAGTTACATACTGGTCACCACGAACCCCTTTATTTCTCAGGGATGGAACTCCCTTTCCTTTCAGACGGATCTTGGTGTCGGTCTGTGTACCTGGTTTTACTTCATAAAGCACATCTCCGTCAACGGTATTGATACGGATCTCGCCGCCCAATGCAGCCTGCGCAAACGTAACCGGAGCTGTGGAATAAATATTCATATCCTGACGCTGGAAGATTGGATGTCTGGATACGTTAACCTCAACGAGGAGATCTCCTCTCGGTCCTCCATTAACTCCCGGTTCTCCTTTTTCACGGATGCGTACGCTCTGTCCGTTATCAATACCTGCCGGAATCGTAACTTTGATCTTCTTTCTGCTGGATGTATATCCTGTACCTGCACATTTCGGACATTTCTCTTTCACGATCTTACCGGAACCACCACAGTTCGGACATGTTTGTACATTCTGTACGGTTCCAAAGAAGGACTGGGATGTATATACGACCTGACCTTTACCACCGCACTTTGG
>ENA-OPMN01000300-OPMN01000300.1-human-gut-metagenome-genome-assembly--contig:-NODE-300-length-21116-cov-6.239400_pt1 | contig 21116 bp, 14 predicted proteins | sample MGYA00241524_ERZ501745 | MGnify/ENA primary metagenome ERZ501745 (study PRJEB25962, sample SAMEA2042567) | human gut metagenome | biome: human gut; feature: human-associated habitat; material: faeces...
TGCCTACGGATGCGCAGCCGAAAACGGCACTTGCGCCACCGTTTCTACGGTAAAGGCGTTCGGCTACGGCACAAGTCAGGTAGACCCACGATTCTACATCAACTTCTATGCCGACGAAATATCTGTAGACGGAAACAAAATTTATCTTGACAACGGCAAGCCATTAGTTTACATGCCGCTTGAGCTGAAGCTTAACCTTACCGACAGTCCGTACAAGCAAACCGCCGGAGCGCGTGTAAAGAAATACGAAGTAGACCGCACGGCCTATGCCGACGGAAAGCAGGTAGACAACGACATAGTTCTATACAGATATGCCGATGCCCTGCTGATGCAAGCCGAGGCTAAGATACGCAACGGCGAAAACGGACAGGCAGAGCTTAACGCCGTAAGAGAAAGAGCCGGAGTGCCGCCCGTAGAAGCCAATCTGGACAACATCCTTAAAGAGCGTCTGCTGGAGTTGGTATGGGAAGGCTGGCGACGCCAAGACCTCATACGATACGGCAGATACACCGAGGCTTACGATCAACACACCCCAACCGAGGGCGAGAGCACAGGCTTTACCACCGTATTCCCCATACCGCAAAAATGCCTTGACCTTAACAAAAAGCTCGTGCAGAATTACGGCTACAAATAGATGTGTGATACCGCATATCATGAAATAGTGTGTATCAAAAGACAGCCAATCCGTTCACGATTTTAGCATGAATGGATTGGCTGTTATGTTTTGGCTATTTCCCAAGAGACTTAAACATTTTAGCAATACACTTTTTCTTCTGCTCCATGTTAGGGTGAACATAGAGGTTGAGAGTTGTAGTTATGTTAGCGTGCCCCAGCAGTACACTTACGGTCTTATAGTCGCAGTTGCTTTCAATGCAGCGAGTAGCAAAGCTGTGGCGTAATCCGTGGTATTTCAACCGAGGAATACCAAGACGACTCATCAGCCGATGATAATAATTGCGGTAGGTTCGTGGCTCTGTAGGCTTTTCCTCGTTGGTCAGCACATAGAAGTCCTCGTTCACCACCTTTTTAAGAGGTTTTACCATTGACAAGAGTTCCTTGTTAATCGGTATCTCACGACAAGAGTTCTTTGTCTTTGGAGTATTAATAAGCAACTCTGTATATTTGCGCTCACCCTCTACAATGTAAATGCGCTCAATTGTACGGTTCACAGTGATAGTGCCGTTATCAGCATTGATGTCCGACCACTTCAAACCGCATATCTCGCCAATACGCAAGCCTGTGGTAAGACTTACATAAATACCGAGGTTGCGGAACGTAAAGTTCTGCTTTATGAAATTGAGAATCTTTTTGTGATGCGCCACTGTCAGTACCTCTATTCCTTTATTAGCATCCACTGTAGGATACTTGATATCCCACTCGTAATAGCTCATCCATTCATTCTTTACACCGAACTTCATCACCATTTTCAAGACAATAAGAATATCTTTCACTGTTTTAATGCTTAGTCCGTCATTCAGTTTCTTCAATACGAACTCCTGCACAAGTTTCTCACTAAGAACCTCACAATCGCCAAACGATGGCAGAATGTGGTTTTCCAGAACTAACACATAAGCAGCGTAAGTAGACTGCTTAACGTAGCGTTGCTTATCGCTCTTCCAAGCTAACGCAATTTCTCTAATTGTTTTTGTTGTCATGTAATCCTTAATTTTTAAGATATACACAAATTTGAGAAATTAAAGAAATAAGGTCCCAAATATCAGATTCAAGGAGTTTAGCGGGGAGTGGGAAGAAAGTACCATTGATAAATTAGTTACTAAAGTGGGTAGCGGAGTAACACCAAGAGGAGGTGAAGCTGTATATAAATCAGAAGGACACCCTTTTGTTCGTAGCCAAAATGTTGGTTGGGGACATTTGATGCTAGGCGATATTGCATATATAGATGAAGAAACTCATAAACGTCAAAAAGGAACGGAATTACAGTTAAATGACATTCTTCTCAATATAACAGGAGCCTCCATCGGACGTTCTGCATTGGTTGATGAACAAATAGTAGGAGGAAATGTAAATCAGCATGTGTGTATTATTCGTGCAAATGAAAAACTTGTTCCATCCTTTCTTTGCAATTTCTTATTATCACGATACGGACAAAAACAGATTGATAGCTTTCAAGCAGGTGGAAACCGACAGGGGTTAAACTTTGAACAAATTAAATCAATTAAGATTGGCTTACCAATTGTGGAAGAACAAAAAAAGATTGCAGGTTTATTGCAACTATTAGAACAACGCATCTTTACCCAAAGCAAAATCATTGAGGATTTGAAGAAGCTAAAGTTTGCGATTAGCAAGAAACTATTAAGCAACGACAATTGGAAAATCTATAAAATCCAAGATATAGCAGAAATAGGAAGAGGGCGTGTCATTAGCTCTGTAGAAATTGAAAAACAAAAACATCCTCTATATCCCGTTTATTCATCTCAAACATCCAATGATGGAATTATGGGCTATTTAGATGAATATATGTTTGATGGTGAGTATATAACTTGGACTACCGATGGTGCGAATGCTGGGACTGTTTTTTACAGAAATGGTAAATTCAATTGTACTAATGTTTGTGGTACTTTGAAAATAAAGTCTAATTTTGATTGCCATTTCGTTTCGCTGGTTCTTCAACAAGCAACTCAAAGCTACGTCTCTTCTAATTTAGCAAATCCTAAATTGATGAATAATACAATGGCTACGATAAAAATAAGAATACCCAATAGAGAAACACAAGAACAATTATCCAAAGTGTTTAAAACATTGGAAAACTGTCTATTGGTCCATCAGCGAACTTGTGAAAAATACCAGATAGAGAAGCAATACTTGCTCCATCAGATGTTTATATAAACATCTGGCGGAGCAAGTAAACTTATATAATGCCAAATTCTTTTAGTTGCTTTTTATTTACCGTTGGACTTTCTTTTACGGTATTGATAATAAGTTCCATCATCTCTGTATCATAGATTGCTCCACGATAAGTACTTTTATTGAATTTGCTTCTCTTTGCTACAATAATCTTTGAGCAGTTGATAAACGAGTTGTGTTCTAAAAATGGGGCTTGTTCTACGGTTACAGGCAACTGATAGTCTGTAACCGACGTTGGCAAGTTGTAATTGATATTTGAGTTTATTACCAAACCACCAATAACATTTCCGTCTGTATCAAAACCAAGGATGATAAAGAATTTATTGCGTGTGTTATCTCCAGCTTTTGGGGTAATACCATTATTTTGATCAAGGTTTAGCAAGTGAACATCACCGATATTAAGATTGTCTTGGGCTAGCTTGTCGGCTATATTCCCTAATAAATCTCCAAGTTCCGTCATGACAAAGCAGCCTCCACCAATAGATTATCCTTGATATATTCTATCATATCATCGGATGCCATGCCGTCTTTGGCCATACCTATAATATCCATGACTTTACGTCCTTGCTGAGCATAAGCACGTTTCCATTCTTCGCCATGTGATTTTGCGCGTAGCTCACCGTATGGAAGATTTACATTCTCACAGATAGACTTGTCCAAAGCTTCAATGTCTGCTTTTGACAAATACTCATTGTCTGCCTGGCGATTAGCTTCAAGCATATAATAAGCGTCATCCGTTCCTTTAGAAACACAACTGTTTATCATTGCTTGTAATTCTTTATCACACTGTGGGTCACCCTTTATACAATTATAAAGGACTGAAGGTACAGGTCCATCGGGCAATGCGCAGAATTCATCAGAAACCATAGGGAATCCATACTTTGCCAAATGTGCAATATTGGCAAAATATATAACCTTGAACACGTGGTAATAGTCTAACCCTTTTGTTTTGTTCAAGATGTATAGTACAATCTCTGTCAGTTTCTGCTTGTCGAAGTTTGTCATTCCAAATGCTATTTAATTGATTACAAAGTTAATGCATATCATTCACAGCACAAATTTTTCATAAGTTTTTTTGCAAAATATAATATTTTCAAATAAAGCTAGGTATTCTTTGAATCCTTAATGCCATAATAAACAAACCATTTTCCCTTTATAAGGGAATTGCACAACATTGTACTAAAAGGCTAACAAGTGGAAATAAACATGCAAGACTTGGTGATATTTGCAAAATAACTACAGGCAAACTTGATGCAAATGCACAGGTTGAAAATGGGCTATATCCATTCTTTACTTGCGCAGAAAAACCATTCCGTATAGATAGTTTTGCTTTTGACACAGAAGCTTTGTTAATCTCTGGGAATGGTGCAAATTTGGGATATATTAATTATTACAAAGGCAAGTTTAATGCCTATCAGAGAACATATGTATTAGACCAATTTTCCGAGAATATTCAGTATGTAAAATGGGTATTAAAAGTGTTACTACCCAAAAGAATTGCAATAGAAAAAAGTTCAAGTAACACTCCATATATTATACTGTCAACTCTTGCTGATTTAAGATTACCAATAGCCTATAATAGCGAGCAGAGTAATATAGCAAACTTAATGCAATCTTTAGAGAGGAAACTATCAAGCCAAATTGCATTAAAAGACTCTTATAATAATTTGAAGCAATACTTGCTCCGTCAGATGTTCATATAAACATTTGGCGAAGCAGATACTGCTTTTGTTTTTCAAGCGCATTCTTTTGCTTTACAATCGTTTCCATTTGTAATGATAAAGCAGAAAAAACATGGGATATAGTTCTGACTATTTGTTTAGTTGGCAAAATGAATCCTAGATTTTGTGTTTCTGTAATATAGTGCCTTTTGTGTTCATCTGTTGACAAATCAAGGTACTTCAAAAACTCAAACGTATAACGCAAGAGTTCTTTATTCTCTGCAGTTAGAATTTTGATGGCAGACGATTTGACCTTAAAAGGAAAATCAACATATTTGCAATCAAGAGTGAAATCGTCGAATAGGATGCAATCACCCTTGTCATAGATTCCATCAATTTCTGATGTGTAACCCAAGACAAAGGCTTTGTTTGCTGTTAGCACAGGAGTCCCTTCATTTGTATATTCTGTATCTTCAACAATATATGATTGTGGCTGCTCATAGCTAAGGACATCGCTGATCATTGCATTAAAGCCTACACTTTTCCTAAGTTTTCCAAAGACATCGTTTCTTAGTCCCTTAATTAAGGTCTGCAATTTGTCAATGATTTTGCTTTGGTTAGAGATGCGTTCGTCAAGAAGTTTCAATAGTTTTGATATTTTCTGTTGCTCTTCCAAACAAGGATTAACGGTTTTTACACCTTTTAAATGTTCTCCATACAGATGCACTACAGATACACCTTGCGCAACCTTAGCAATATCATACTTGCGTTTGCCATTCAACTGATAGCTAATAAACGAGCCATCGTATCCATGCAAACGTATAATATTTAAGTCTCCACCTAACAGAATATTATCATTGAGGACACAACGAGCGGTAGCTATGTCCTCTGCAGTTTCTCCAGAACATGGGATTATTACATCATTAGCTTTGCTTCTTACCAATTTTGTATTGTCTATATTGGTTTTGCTAATGACTTCTTTTATTGTCTCTGATTTGTACTTTGTATAAAGTTCACCATATAAGATACAAGACTCTCCTTCATCAGATAGTTGGTCTTTGGATATACCAGCACCTTTGTAGATGTCTGCAATGTCAGACAAACACTCCTCATTCCACTCCCCGCTAAACTCCGGGAATCTGATATTTGGGACATTGAGTTTCTTATGTTCGTTATTTATTGTTGTTGTCATTTTTAATCCTTAATTTTAGTTCACCTATCATAGCTCAGTTACATGCCAGTTACATGGTAGTTATATGCTTTATGCCCCATTATAAAGGGGTTTGAGCTAACTTTGATGCTTTTCTGAGCCTTTCAGTTACATGCCAGTTACATGGTTTAATTCGTCCACCAACTTGGCAGACAGATTCTGCCACAAGTTGTGGCAGATTTCAAACAAACTTATTATTCTTCCTCGGAGGCTTCCTGCTTTATTTCAAGCAATGTTCGTTCATAGACTTCCTGCAGCTGATAGCTTGCCACCCCCAAAGGAGTAGTTATGCCACGCAACGACCATTCTACCACAGACGAATCTTTGTCCTTGCAAAGAAGAATACCAATACTTGGATTGTCTCCCTCACCTCTAAGCAACTCGTCAGCAGCCGAAACGTAGAAATTCAGTTTGCCGATGAACTATGGCATAAAATCCACAATCTTCAGTTCCACCACGACATAGCATTTCAGCCGAGTATGATAGAAAACCATGTCGGGGAAGTAAGACTTGCCACTTGGTGTATCAAGTTCCATCTGCCGACCGACATACGCAAACCCTTTGCCCAGTTCCAAAAGAAAGCGAGTAATATTAGTTGCCAACTTATTCTCCAGGTCCTTTTCGTTGAACTTGCTTGGCAATGAGAAGAAATCCAACTTGTATGGGTCTTTTATTATCTCTGTTGCCAATGCGTTTTGAGGTTGTGGCAGTGTAACATCAAAGTTATTCAATGCCTTGCCTGTGTGTTCGTATAGTTGAGCCTTAACTACATTCTCCAACTCCGTGCGGCTCATGTTGCCTTCAATGACCTTGTTGAGATAGAACATCGCAGCGTTTATTGTGTCGCATTTGGAAACAATAAACGTTTGGTGTCTCCAAGGCACGCAAAGCAATATATCGGGGATAGACGTATTAGCATTATCCACTTTCTGTAATTGTCTACCAGCTTGGTAGACAATTTCCATTTGGCTGGAATAGAATGCAAACCAGCGTTTTATGTGGTAAAGGTTAGCTCTTGAAAATCCCTCACTCTGAGGAAACTCCGAACGCATATCAAGGCTAAGCCTATCTATAACCTTTGCGCCCCACTTATATTGTTTCTGCTTCTCACAAATGTCCTCGCCCAAACTCCAATAGAATTTGAGCATTTCCGTATTCACTTTGACAGAAGCTTTAAGCTGTGCCATACGGAAGCGTTTCTTCAAGTCAGACAACCACTTCACATAGTTCTTGTCTGCCATGAAGGAGTCGCTATTTACGAACTGCGGTATATTGTTCTTTCCTGCCATAGTACCTAATCACCAATCCTTTATACGTAACACTTACATCAATCCCAACTCCTTCAGATAGCCTTCAATCTCCTTATCAAGGTCGGCACGTTTGGCTTCCAGCTCCTTGATCTCTTTCATTACAGCATGAATGTCGATAGGCTCTTCTTCCTCGAAAGTATCTACGTAGCGAGGGATGTTGAGGTTATAGTCGTTCTCCGCCACTTCTTGCAGTGTGGCAAGATGGCTGTACTTTTCTATCTCCTTGCGTTCACGATAGGTGTCAACAATCTTCTGGATGTGCTGCGTACGGAGCTTGTTCTGGGTCTTGACCTTCTCAAACTCCTTGCTTGCGTCAATGAAAAGGATGTTGTCATCCTCCTTACGGCACTTCTTGAACACCAAGATACATGTCGGGATGCTTGTGCCATAGAAGATATTGGCAGGAAGCCCGATGATGGCATCCACATAATTCTTCTTCTCAATGAGGAAACGGCGAATTACACCCTCGGCATTGCCACGGAACAGTACACCATGAGGAGCTACACAAGCCATTGTGCCACCCTCATTGAGGTGATAAATCATATGGAGAATAAAGGCATAGTCGGCAGTCTTGCGTGGCGCCAAGCGTCCTGCCTTGCTGAAACGATCATCGTTGTTAAACTTGTCGGCAGCACTCCATTCGGCAGAGAACGGAGGGTTAGCTACCACAGCGTCAAACTGGGTATCGCCAAAAGCATCATCTTCTAATGTGTCGCCATTCTCTATGCGGAAGTTACTGAATTTGATGCCATGAAGAAGCATGTTCATGCGAGCCAAATTGTATGTAGTAGGGTTCTTCTCCTGTCCGAAAATCTCGTTGGCCTTACCTATGCTTGCGGCGCGAAGTAGTAGCGAACCACTGCCACAAGTGGGGTCATATACATTGCGCAGACGAGCATGACCTATGGTTACAATTTCAGCCAAGATACGGCTCACTTCCTGGGGAGTGTAGAACTCACCTGCTTTCTTGCCTGCGCCTGCGGCAAACTGGCTAATCATGTATTCGTAGGCATCACCAAGGATATCAATCTCTTGCGATGCTTCCACACCAAAGTCAATGTCATCAAGGGCAAGAAGTACATTGCTTACCAAGGTGTTCTTATCGTCGGCAGTCTTGCCCAACTTAGGTGAAGCAAGGTCGATGTCAGAGAACAGACCGCCAAAGTCTTCTTCGCTGTCTTGCCCCAGAGTACTGTCCTCTATACGCTTCAAAGAGCGTTCAAGCATAGGCAGAATGTTCTCTTTCTTTTTGATGCTTTCAATCACAGAAGAAAACAAGAAGTTAGGTTCTATGAAATAGCCGATGTTTTCCAAGCATTCGGCCTTCACCTCTTGTTGCAACGCTTTAATATCCTCATCTTTATCCATTGCCCACAATTCCTTGAATGTTATCGCATCATCAATTAATGAGGCATTGGCATGTTTCTCTATCTTCTCCGACAAATACTTGTAGAAGATAAAGCCAAGGGTGAAGTACATGAAGTCACTTGCCGACATATTGCCACGCAGTTTGTTGGCGACTTCCCAAAGTTGGTCACGGAGTTTCTGTTGTAATTCTTCGCTCATATCGTTATTTCTTTTTTTTATTCCCAGTTAAATACTTTAATTATGCTCCTTAATCTATCCATTATACGAGCCAATGCCTTGCGCTTTTTTATCAGTCCCAAGTGTTTCCCCTTCAATGCCTCTTGTATGATTTCTGGCTGTTCCTTTTGCAAGTAGTCATATTCCGAGAGGTAATGATTGAGAACAGAAGCATCCAAATCTTCCTCCTTGGCAAGCGCATTGACGGCATTGTTGCGCTCCGTAACGATGTAGTTGTTCAGTCGTTCTTCAAGGTCGCTTGTGCCATCAGCCTTTTGTTTGCGAGCCATGAAGCTGTCACGGTCATCATCCACATTCTTCCTGATAAACCCATCTATAAGCTTCGCCTTGCTACGCAGTTCGGCATCTTTTATCATGGTGTCAATAATGCTCTTGCGTCTCTCTTCATAATCTCCGCTATACGGATCGAGGTCTGCTATCAGCTCTAATATATAAGCCACATTAATGATATCGCTATGCAACAATTCCAGGCAGAAGTCTACATCTCCAAGGCCAGTAGTATCATCTTCATCTAAACCAGGCTCACCAACCATAGTAGGTTCGTCCTCAGGCATTTGATAACCGGTAGGCTGTTCTGTTCCTTTTGCCGCAAAGGTTTCGTATATATCAAGATACTTGCTGCGGAAGTCCATAAACTGCTGTTCCGTCATGCCAAGGTCGGGGGCATCTTCTTCAAACTCGTCGTATATCTGTATTTCGGCGTGTTTCTTTATTATATCACGAAAAGCAAGTATAAACCGTTTCTTGTCGTTCTCACTCTGCAAATAATCCACGGAATGCGGGTCTGGGTAGCGCAACAAAAAACCTTTGGTCAATTCTTGATATTCCTTCTTTACATCTTCGAATGGAGGACGAACTATATCTTCAAGGTTGTTACTGTTGCTGAAAAGCTTGATTGACTCGTCTACCTTACTCTTCAAATCGCGGAAGCATACTACCTTGCCAAAACGCTTCTTCTCGTTCAGCACTCGGTTGGTACGACTGAAGGCCTGCAGCAAACCGTGATACTCCATGTTTTTGTCAACGTAAAGCGTGTTTAGTTTCTTGCTGTCGAAGCCTGTAAGGAACATACCCACTACCAAGCAGAGGTCGAGCGGCTTCATGTCGGCCTTCTTTTTCTTCATGCGGAGGTTTATGTCATCATAGTATGCACGGAAGTTCTCCGTTGTAAAACTTGTGCCGTACATATCGTTGTAATCGTCCATGATGGCTTGCAGTTCGTCCGCTTCGCCAGTGCTGTCGCTCACATATCCGCCTGTGTTCATGCCTGTCAAGTCATCATCTTGGCTGCTGTTGGCAGCGTATGTAAATACCGCTCCAATTCTAATCTTCGGATTGAGGCTCTTGAATATCTTGTAATAACGGATAAGCATGGGCACAGACTACACGGCAAACAGCGCGTCAAAATCCCCGTCGAAAGTTGACTTATTGAAATTATTAAGGATAAACTTGGCTATCTCCGTCATGCGGTCTTGGTCGGCATTATCCACATCTTCGCTGCCGTGGTAGTACTCCACAAGGAAGCCAAGCACGTTTTCATCGGCTATAGCATCCTTGATAAGATACTTGTGCAGACAGTTGCCGAAGATTTCCTTTGTGGTATGTCCGTCAACCGCATTCTCCACAAAGATAGGAGTACCGGTAAAACCGAACATCTGTGTATTGTCGAAGAACTTGACAATGTTTTTGTGGCATTCACCGAAATGGCTGCGATGACACTCATCGAAAATCATGACAATACGAGAATGGCGTATCTCTTCTATACGACTGCTGTACCACCGCTTGGTGACTGCGGCATTCAGTTTCTGTATTGTGGTAATGATAATCTTAGATGAATTGCTACGCAGACGCCTTACCAACTCGTCGGTGTTATCTGTACTATCAACCGCACCCGGCTCAAAAGCCTCATATTCGGCTTGCGTCTGAGTGTCAAGGTCATGACGGTCTACTATGAACATCACCTTATCCACATCGTCCAACTCTGACACAAGCTGTGCTGCCTTGAAAGAAGTCAGGGTCTTTCCGGCACCGGTGGTATGCCAAATGTAGCCGTTATCGTTGGAGTTTTCTACACGGTCAAGAATCTTCTCCACCGCATAGAACTGGTAAGGGCGAAGCACCATCATGCACTTTTCGCTATCATGCAACACGATGTACTTGCCGATAATCTTGCCCAACGTACACTTGTCGAAGAACACTGTGGCAAACTTCTCCAAGTCATTGAACGGAACATTTGCCGCATCCGTCCAATTGAAAGTGAACTTATATCCGCTATTCGGGTTGTTGGCGAAATAACGAGTGTTCACACCATTGGATATTACAAACAACTGGATATAGTCGAACAACCCATGCAAAGAAGTCTTATGATAGCGCTGTATCTGATTGTACGCCTGTTTTAGCTCTACACCCCTGCGTTTCAGTTCTATCTGAACCAAAGGCAAGCCATTGATAAGTAACGTAACATCGTAACGGCACTTTTTCCCTCCTTCAACGGTAATCTGATTAGAAACCTGAAACTCGTTCTGGCACCAGTGGGTACGGTTAAAGAACTCCACCCATATGCGTTCGCCACTTTCTAATTCAAACGCATGGGGGTCACGCAGCTTCTTTGCCTTTTCAAAGCGAGTACCGCCTTCAAGATGAATAAGAATCCTCTCAAACTCAGATTCAGTAAACTCAGTGCGTCCCAACTCCTCCAACCTCTTCTTGTTATGTTTCTCTAATTGCTTCTTGAAATTAGCGGATAGGGCTTTCTCGTCCTCAATATGAACGTATTCGTAATTCATCTTTTGAAGAGTAGCAATAAGTCCATTTTCGAGAGCTGCTTCACTTTGTAATGACATATCCTGTTTCCTTTTTTATCAATTCATTTTATTAGCAAACATCCTTAATGTCATTCCAAGTTCTTTTCATTATTGCGGAGATTACATAAGGATGCCATGTAATTAGATTTACGAAGATAACACTTTTCCGTTAGATATCCCATTTTTACTCACTATATTTTTTGACTATTACACACTGATTCAAACTCATTATATCGCGCCCTATCCTATTGCCTAAGCCAAATATCAAATTATGCGTCAAAACATAGGTAATTATTTGATATTTAACTCATTACAGCACTACACCTCTACCCATTAGAATTAGTCGGACACAAAATGAGACACAAAGTGAGCCACAAAACCAGACACAAAATATAGTGTATTTATAGAATATATAATTCTACGAATCAAACATTTGATATTTTCCCGTATTTAAAAAATCGGACACAAAATCAGACACAAAGTAGGACACAAAGTGAGCCCTATTAAATAAATTATATATAATATAAATTATAACAATAATAAAACAACTCGATTTTTTTTCAAAAAATTCAAGTTGGTGAGAGATTTTTATTGTTATATATCTTCCTCTACGAAATCAACGGCACGGTTTATATAATCGATAAAAGGCTTGGTTGTCTTAAACAGTTGCGCTAACCGTTTAGCAAGATTGTCTTCTAATAAAAAGTTGTCGCTCGCTGTGGCAGTCAAACAAAAACTCTTCATTCGCATCCAGTCTGCATACGGTGCATTGGGGTCATATCCTTTTGGCACACGTTTCAATGCTTCACTCATATCCGGAGTAAACATGCTGTCAGCTTTTCCCAATACGTCTGTACTGAACGACTCCCATTCATCAAAAATATCTTCACGCAATATCTTAACAGCCCTACTGTCGTAACAATAATTACCCGCAGCAAGCATGTGTGCATGAGGGTATTCTAAACCATCGCCAGTTCCTATATGGAAATAATATCCGGCATGCATCGACTTCTTACCACCTTTTGCCAAGAACACCCCGAAATGAGTTTTGTATGGACTCTTGTCCTTACTGAATCTTGTGTCGCGATAAATGCGGTAAGTACAGTCTTTAATTGTCAGTGGGGCAACATCTTCATCAAAGCGTCCTATTTCAGCAATAAGGCTTTCGCAGAATGCGTACCATTTCTCTAATACCTGTTGGTATCGCTCTTTGTTAGCATTAAACCATTCACGATTGTTGTTTCTCTCCAAATCGCGAAGGAAATCTAATATCTCTTTCATAATGTATTATAATTGCTTAGAATTCAGTCATAGCCGAAGACTTGCTTCTTCAACATACATGGCTAAGATACAGATAAAATCAACGAAACTCACTCCTTTTGGGAAGGAATATTTCAACCGTGAACAACTTTTGGCTTTCTTTCGTACAAATCAGCATCTTCTGAGTGGGATGAAAAACACATTGAGATGCACGAAAAGAAAGAATGCGAATTGCAGCACTGCAATATGCGAATGGACAAGTGAAGCATTGCGATGGTTTAATTGAAGCATAGCAATGTTTTTTTCAGGGTCTATAAGGCATAATTTCTGTTTAATAAGATTACCGCCGTAAATCCTCATTAAGATTTTAGTGCATACTATCTAAGCAACAGAAAAGACGCTGCAAACATTTGATTTTCAGAATTATTCTTGTTACTTTTGTATAACGAAACACAAAACAACGAAGTCAAACAAATAAAGAAATGACACTACCTATAGCATCTATACTCGTTTTAACCAGAAATGCAGTTCGTCAATTTGCGGCGCAAGTTCAGACTAATTGTCAGAGACTACTGAAGCGTATAGAAGAAGAACACACTCGTTTCGCAATCATTTCATTATGCTTGCTCGCCGTCGTCATGCATACGTCATGCAGCGACGACCAGGTAAACAAAGCACCCAACGTATCACCCGACATCAATGCATCCATTGTTGGATATTGGCAGATAGCCGACGATGACATCAATGGCTACGGTGCCATTCAGGGCATCGTGGTGCACGACGACAAGACCGTGACCGAATGGATGTATACCAGCGTTGTTACAGACAATCCTTATAAATTGGGATTCAAGACAGGCACGTGGAGCGTGAATGGCAACCACTATGAGATGCAACTCCCTAAAGGCAACGGCAACTACTACAACGTGACCGTGGCAGGAAACGATGACCAAAAGATGTATCTCGCCTATAACGGCAAAATATCTGTGGTGCCTTTCTACAGACTCACATCGCTGCCTGACGATGGCGACAAGATGATAAGAGAACTTGAGGGCATGAAGATGTCGGGATTCAACATGACCGACTTCACTGGCTATTGGGAACAGGACAACGAGAATGGCTGCGGATTCTATATAGACGAAGAAGGCAATATCTCCGACATATCACAGATATTGGCACATCATTACGTACAGTATCATTCGGCAAAGGTGGAACTGAACGATAACAACTGCGTCATTCTCTCATCGGGAGTCAATTGGAGCGTGTACGCTGTGGGGAATAACTCTTTGCTTGCCATTGCCGATGGCGACAACAATAATAGCGTGGAACACTTTGTGAAGAAAGACGTGCCCGAAGAGATGATGCGAGCCGACGAGATAATGAAGACGCCTGTGCCCGAATACATCTTGGGTAAGTGGGAAGCCATACACTACACAGACATTGCCGATGGATACATCATTACGGATATTGACATTCTGAATGGCGACAGCTGGAACATGCAGTTTTACCATACTCTCGCTTTCATGGAAAACCATAAAACGTACAGATGGAACAGATATGGAGGTATTGTCTCTAACCAATGGTTCACAATGGACGGTGACGACATAACTAGAATCGGAGACTTCGACGCCCTCATCACACCCGGATACGGCTATACAGAAACATGGACCGTCAGCGACAAGACTGAAGACAGCATGAAGCTCACTCGCAAGCAAGGTAATACAACTGAAATTTATACTTACAGAAGAAAATGAACGCAATTAAAAATATCATATTAGCCGTTACCATGTCGCTGCTGCCTATGTTGGCATCGGCTCAGAACGAAGGTCGCCGCGTGTCAATCATTCCACATGCTGGCGTAACCATATCCAAGATGGACGGCTCTGCACTAACGGCATCAAAGGAGTGGAAAGCAGGATATACGTTTGGAGCAAGCGTGGAGATTCCTTTGTCACGGTATTACTCGCTGACTACGGGAGCCGATTTCAGTCTTATTGGCACCGGATTCAAGGAACAGAAAGAGAAATACGCATCTGCCAATGCAAAGCTTGACGTGACTTACGTATCCGTGCCTCTGCAAGTAAAGGCTTACTTCTCGGGCGTGAAAGGATTGGCCGCCCATATCGGTGTGCAGGCTGGCATACTCGTCTCGGCAAAGGACAAGACTACCATACACAGCATACGCACCATGAACCTCGGCAACGGCACTTCATCAATGTATCTATGGGAATCGCACGAGGAAAAGAAGTCGGAAAATGTGAAAAGCAACTTCCGCAACATCATAGCCGGCATCCCATTTGGTCTGAGCTATGAGTGGCGACACATCACTCTCGATGCTTCTTATTGCTTCGAAGCAAGAAAGGCTGTAAACCTAAAGTCGTACGATTTTTGGGGCAACAATACCTACTCACCTACGGCACGCAACCATGCTGTGTATATTACGGTAGGATATAAGTTCACGCTATAGAGCTCGCTTTTAGAACAAGCTGCAAACCTCGGCTTGACTAACTTTAATCAAATCGGCGGGAGCAAGCTTTACCTGAAGGCCACGCACTCCGGCACTGACGTAGATATACGGAAAATCGTTGCACGTGTGGTGTATGTAGGTGGGGAAATGCTTCTTCATGCCTATGGGCGAACATCCGCCACGAATGTATCCGGTAAGAGGCAGCAACTCTTTCATCGGAATCAAATCGCATTTCTTGTTGCCCGATACCTTGGCAGCCATCTTTAAATCTATCTCGTGCTCGCCCGGTATTACGCAGACAAAGTATCCCGACTTGTCGCCGTGAAGTACAAGGGTCTTGAATACCTGTTCTATATCTTCGCCTAATGTGGCGGCTACATGCACACAGCTCAAATCGTTTTCGTCTACCTCGTAAGGCACCAGCTCGTATTTAATCTTGTCCTTATCGAGCAGACGTGCCGCATTGGTCTTGGCTATTTTTTCTTTCGACATAACATTATTCGCTTTAAATTGACGGGGCAAAATTAGTACCTTTCCCGCAAAAAAACTACCTTTGAGCGTACAAAAGAAATCTAATAATATCGATATGAGAAAGAACTTTATCTGGGGCAAAAAGTTGCTGATGGCGGCGGTTTGCTTCACGCTGTCGGCTGGCTTCATATATGCCGAATCGAACCCGAAGCCGTTTGTCATCCCCGAACTGAAGAGTTGGCAGGGAGCGGAAGGCTCTACCCCACTCTCGGGCTATATAATAGTAAAGAACAAATCGCTGCAGAAGATAGCGCAGGCGCTGCAGAGCGATTATCAGGAGATGTTCGGCAAGGCACTGACAGTAACAAGCCGGAAGCCTCAGCCGGGCGACATAGTGATAGGCTCTATAAAGGATAATTCGCTGGGAAAAGAGGGATATAAAATTAGCATCGGACGCACGGTGAACATTGAGGCTCCTACGGCTCAGGGTGTTTTCTGGGCTACACGTACGCTGCTGCAGATGTCGGAGCAGAGTGCCGACCGTGCTTTGCCGCAAGGAACGATAGTCGATGTGCCCGAGTATCAGCTTAGAGGGTTCATGATGGACTGCGGACGTAAGTTTATCCCCATGGATTATCTGCGCAGCCTTACCAAGATAATGGCTTATTACAAGATGAACACGCTGCAGATTCATCTTAACGATAACGGTTTCGTGAAGTATTTCGACAATGACTGGAACAAGACGCAAGCGGCTTTCCGCCTGGAATGCGACACGTATCCGGGTCTTACGGCAAAGGATGGATCGTACTCTAAGAAGGAGTTTATCGACCTGCAGGAGTTGGCAGAAAAGAATTACGTGGAAATCATTCCTGAGATAGACGCTCCGGCGCACTCGCTGGCTTTCACTCAGTACAAGCCGGAACTGGGAAGCAAGAAATATGGCATGGACCATCTGGACTTGTTCAACCCGGAGACTTACTCTTTTATGGACGGATTGTTTAAGGAGTATCTGGAGGGAAAGAATCCGGTGTTCCGAGGAAAGAGGGTGCACATAGGTACGGATGAGTATTCTAATGCCGAGAAAGAGGTGGTAGAGAAGTTCCGCGCGTTTACAGATCACTACATACGCTACGTAGAAAGTTTCGGAAAGCAGGCCGTGGTGTGGGGTGCGCTGACTCACGCTCAGGGCGAAACACCGGTAAAATCAGAAAACGTAGTGATGGGCTGCTGGTACAATGGTTACGCTCAGCCTAAGGAGATGAAGAAGCAGGGGTATCAGTTGGTAAGCATCCCCGACGGACTGGTGTACATTGTTCCGGGTGCAGGATATTATTATGATTATCTGAACTGCGAAATGCTGTACAACAAGTATACTCCGGCATTGATAGGCGATTTACAATTTGAGGAGAACGACCCGTCTATTCTCGGTGGCATGTTTGCCGTATGGAACGACCATCCGGGCAACGGAATCACAGTGAAGGACATTCATCATCGCCTGTTCCCTGCCATGCAGACTTTATCTACCAAGTGCTGGAGCGGAAAGAACACAAGTGTTCCGTACAAGGAGTTCGACCGCCTTCGTCTTCAGCTTAGCGAAGCTCCTGGCGTAAACGAACTGGCTCGCCACGGAAAGCCTGGCACCACGGTGATAGAGAAGGCTGTTCTTGCTCCGGAAGAAGAGTTGGGCATAAAGGAAATTGGCTATAATTACTCCATCACTTTCACGGTAGAGGGCAAGGAAGAGCAAAAAGGAACGGAGTTGTTACGCTCTGACAACGCTGTTTTCTATCTGTCGGACCCGCAAGACGGCAAATTGGGATTTGAGCACGAAGGTTATCTCAACAAATTCAACTATCGTATAGAGAAGGGCAAGAAGGCGGTTATCACGATAGAGGGCAACAACATGTGCACCCGTTTGCTAGTAAACGGCAAGCTGCGCGAAGAGTTAGGAAAAATTACACTGTACGGCATAAACGAGAAGAACCGTGCGCACTATCAGGTAGGCAACTACAAGTACGAGCCTACGGTATATGCGTCGCCAGCAGTGATGTACTACCACCGCACATTGGTATTCCCGCTGCAAAAGGCAGGACGATTCGAAAGCCGCATCACCGATTTCAGTGTTAAGGTTACGGAATAAACACGAACTAAATACTAAATATAAAGGCTGCCCCGATTCACAATCGAGACAGCCTTTAATTATTTTTCGATATTCAAATATATTATTCTTCAGAAGCGAACATCGGGTCCCAAGCTGGCAAGTAGATAGGTTGCTGCTTCAGGATATCGAGCACCTTAGCGGGCACGTACTTCTTCTCTACTACCAAACGGAACATGTATTCGTTGAACCATTCGTCGGTCATGATGAGGTGACCCTTATAGCCGGCATCTGCGCCCCAACTGTTTTCTACCATCCATTTCTTAGGCTTACCGTCCTTGTCGAGGTCTACAGCCATCAATGTCATGGCGTGGCTTGAACCGCTGGCAAATGTCTGCACACGCTGTTTCTTATCCATGCCGAAGGTAGTTCCCATCAACGAAGCGTAATCGAAGTTACGAATATCAAGAGTACCAGCCTTACGGTCGAGGAACTTGGCAACGTCGCAAGAGAAGTACATCATAGTGCTGTCTTTGATAGACTTGATAGCCATTTCCTTGATGTCTTCTACCGGAAGGTTCACGTAAGTCCAGTTACGTCCGTCGTAAGCGTGACGATCGAAATCGATGTCATAGCATTTATAATACTCGCGTGTAGGGTCGTTCATCAACATTACGTAGTTACCTGTAAGGTCGTTGCCCAAGTATTCCTGGAAGAACGACTGCGGAGTATATTCCTTAGTTTCTCCCTTGATGGTATAAGTGAACTTCTGCACCGGTTCTCCGTAAGCCAAAGCCAACATGCGGTAGATAGTCTTCATCATTTCAGCCTTACGAGCTACGAGCTGCTGATCTGTAACCTTCTTCTGCTGACCTTCTTCGCGGAGCTGCAATCCGAATTCGCGCAGTTTCAAAGTAATCAAACTAGAGATCTGAGCGGTGTTTTCGCTGCTGTATGTTTCGGGCATAACCGATGAAGGAACTACACCGTATTTACCGATAATATCTGAGATACCGGTAAACTGTCCACCGTCGTTAAGCGGATTACGGAACAACCATTCTACCATCTTGTCGTCCATCGGCTTGCGGCGAGTGTCGATAACACCCTGCAAGAAGAGGTTAGATTTTTCAAGCTGGTCATAGAAGAAGCAGTAAACCTGCGAGAACTCCATGTGATTGAGTCCGTGCTTAGCCATCATCTGAGCACGCAAAACGTTCAGTCCGGTAAAGAGCCAGCAACGTCCTGAGCTTTTCTGGTTGGTGATGCCGTGAGAAACAACCATGTCAGAGAAGTTACCGTCGAAGTTAGCCTTGCTTTCCTGACTACGTGCCAATACGGCGATGCTGGTTCCAGCCATAGCGTTGAAGATAGCCTTATCGGCAGGTGTATGTTTGAAATCAGCACGCATTGCTGCGAGCATATCCGGAGTGATGCCTCCATTCTGTGCCTGTGCGCCGAGAACGGCAGCCATCATTAAAGCGAAAGATATTGATTTTTTCATATTATATTGATTAGTGTTTATCTTGGGGCAAAGATAATGCAATTCGGAAATAAAACAAAAAGTCGTAAAAGACAATTGATTCACGACGAGAAACAAGCTAACGAAAATTTTTGCTACAACGAAAACAATCTGTATTTTTGCAGAATATAAATAAGAAGGCTAAAGCTACAGATATAGAAACAGCAAGCTTTCTTATCAAGAGAAAGAGTGTATAACAAAACCCAATGAGTAAACTAACCCGATTGAAATATATAGTCCGTACATCCATCATAGTGATTATGGTATGTTACTTCGGACTGATGGCAATACTCAGCCTTCCGCTTATACAGAACAAGATTTCAAGAATAGCGGCAAGACAGCTGAGCGAGTTGTTTCATACAGAGGTTAGCATAGGGAATGTCGATTTAGGGTTGCTCAACCGTATCATACTTCAGAACGTACTTATTAAAGACCAAAGCAACAATGAGATGCTCAAAGCGTCGCGTTTATCTGCCAAGTTCGAGCTGTTGCCTTTGCTCCACGGGCATATTCGCATAAGCAGCGTGCAGCTGTTCGGACTTAACGCAAGGATAAACAAGGCCGACGAAAACGCCATCGCGAACTGTCAGTTCCTGATAGACGCCCTCGCCTCGAAAGATACCGTAAAGAAAGAAAATAACCTCGACCTGCGTATAAACGCTGTGTTGATACGTAGAGGGCAGGTGCATTACGACTTGCTCTCGGTTCCCGAAACTGATGGGGCATTCAACGCGTCGCATATCGGAGTGGAGAATATATCGGCTACCTTATCACTGAAGGCTCTGAACAGAGACACCATAAACATGCAGGTTAAGCGTATGAGCCTGACAGAGAAGAGCGGATTTGTGCTTGAAAAACTGTCGATGAAGTTTGTTGCCAACCACCGTGGTGTACGGGGAGAGAAGATAGAAATGCGTCTGCCTAACTCTAAGCTGAGCATAGATACGCTCTTCGCCCGTTTCGACAGTGTGGCGTGTATAGCCACAGCCGACAATAGCCTGAAGTACGCTGCTAACCTACGAGCGAATGTCACTCCATCGGACCTGAAGATGTTTGTTCCGGCACTGTCGGATTTCAACGATAAGGCCTTGCTGCATGTAAAGGTGCACGGTGAGGGAAGCCATGCGCAATGCGATGAGTTTGACTTATCGAACCCAGACAAGAACCTACGACTGAAAATAGAAGGTGTGGTAAACCACTGGAATACCCCGAAAGATATATTCGTATTCGGTAAAGTATCTGATTTAACCGCCGAAAAAGAGGGACTGAAATGGCTGTTCCGCAATCTGAATCCGCATAAAGAGACTCCAGCCATAGTAGAGAGACTGGGCGACACGTACTTTAGTGGAGACGTAAGTGGCAAGCTGAGCCAGCTAACCACACACGGCACGCTGCTGTGCGAAGCGGGCGAAGTGGATGCCAACATCACCATGCACAGCGATACTATAAGCGGACTGCGCTCGTTCTCGGGACACGTATCGAGTCAAGAGCTGAACGTAGGCAAACTTGCTGGGCAGGAAAAAACACTGGGCAACGCCGCTTTCGACATTTCGCTTAAAGGATTCAGCTATCACAACGGAGCCATCGAATCGCATATAAAAGGTGTAATCTCGTCTCTTACATACAAGGATTATGAATACAAGAACATCAGTATGGACGGGAAATACACGCCCGGAGGCTTCAACGGCAAACTCTCGCTTAACGACGAAAACGGAAACATAGAAATAGACGGACGCTTCGATACAAGAAAACGAATTCCGGAGTATAACTTGAGAGCGGTGGTGAAGAACTTCCGCCCAAATGCCTTGCATCTTACAGACAAGTATAAGGATACCGACTTGGCTGTGAA